>AUXO016011296.1_pt1 | contig 18942 bp, 20 predicted proteins | sample 768731 | NCBI WGS metagenome assembly AUXO01 (sample SAMN02715735, study PRJNA202380) | gut metagenome | biome: sheep rumen | host: Ovis aries | place: New Zealand: Palmerston North
CCTTCCTTTATAACAAGATATATCTTGTTTACCTTATTATATCAAGTGATAACTTGTTTTCAATCCCTTATTTTTGAAAAATAACAAGTTATAACATGATGCATTTTATATGTCTTTTTTTGTGTACATATTGAGAATGACGGAAACATTCATTATTTTCGGTCCTGGAAACATACCCGGGTATTATTCCGGCCGCATCTGGAATTGATGCCGGGGCGGCATGCCTCGAAATGTGATCAGGTCAAAAAAACAAGCTGGAAAACAGGCCCGGAAACCGGAACAGGACCGGAACAGGGCCGGCAAGGGATGCCAGGACCGGATCCGGGCCGGGGTAGGTACCTCCACCACATCGACAAGAAAAAAAGCCCTTGACAACAAGGGATAACTTTTCTATAGTATGAGTACAAGGGATAACTTAAGGAGATATATTATGAAAACAGTAGAAGCAATCAAAAGCATTATGAGGACTCAGAAAGTCACACAGGCAGTCCTGGCAAAGAGGATCGGGCTGGCATCTCAGCAGACCATCGGCATGCGGTTCAGTCAGAAAACCATCACCACCGAGAAAGTCGCCGAAATGTGCAAGGCTCTCGGCTATAAGATGGTACTGATGCCCGACACAGCGCCGACCCCTAAAGACTCATATGAGGTGGAATAATGACCACCCACCTCTACACAAGGGTCTCATCCCGTGACCAGAACCTTGCCCGTCAGCTCACACTGGTGGACAAGTATCATCCGGACATGGTCTATGAGGACAAGGAATCCGGCAAGGACTTCAACAGGGCTGGATATCAGCAGATGCTCTCGGCGCTGTACCCCGGCGACCTGGTGGTGGTACTCTCCCTGGATCGGCTCGGCAGGAATTATGACGAGATCGGTCAGCAGTGGGAATACATCACGAAGACTGTCGGCGCTGACATCGTGGTAGATGACATGCCGATACTGGACACCCGGAACCGGAATGATCTGACCGGCACACTCATTGCCGACATCGTGCTGAAGCTCCTGTCCTATGTCGCCGAGACTGAACGCCGGAAAATAAAAGAACGGCAGGCGCAGGGAATCGCAGCCATGCCCATCGTGAACGGAAAGAGGGTATCCCTCAAGACAGGAAGGCCTGTCGGCCGTTCAAAACTCGATGCCGAAAAAATTTCGCAGATCAAAAAAGGGGTATCATGGAAGGAACTGGGAATATCCAGGTCGACATGGTACCGCTACAGGGAAGAACTGAACTGATTCAAATCAATTTACTCATCACCAGTGATCAATTACCTCATTTCGATGTGGTATGATGCAATTGAATACCGAATGCCAAAGGGCATCCATCTGAAGAGATTTACCTTTTACCTTACCTTAACCTTTCAAATCTCTCTTCAGGTGGTATGCCTTTTTGTTTTTCGCGGATGCCATGGGGAGGGGATATGAACGCTTATGCACTTATTCAGAACATAAAGATGTCTCTTGCTGTTGAAGCAGGGAACTATCAGCCCTATGAGGACTGGCACGTCTGTCTGAAAGAGCTTCAGAAACAGGAATATGACACAGCGACACTGCTTGAAGAAAACAGACTTCTGCAGGATGCCATCATGAAGCTGATACAATCTTCCATCAGCAGGCGCAACTACACGCTGGTGGATAAACTGGACCGGCTCCTGTTTCAGACATATCTGTTTTCGGCAAAGGACTCATTCAATGATTTCCTCATCGCACTGGAGTGGTACAGGGACCCTTCCCAGCGGTTCTACACACCCCGGCAGAAGATCATCCGGCCATTTGTGGACGCACTGCAGGCTCTCGCCGATGATGAAATGGATGAACTGTTCCTGTCATGTCCGCCCCGTATCGGCAAGACCACGCTGATCATGTTCTTTGCTCTGTGGATCATGGGCAGGGACCCTGAACGCTCAAATCTGTATTCATCCTATTCTGACGGCATCACCAAGTCATTCTATTCCGGTCTCATGGAAGTCATCACCGACGCCTACACCTATCAGTACCGGAAGATCTTCCCATTCCTGGAAATGCCGAACAGGGGAAACGGATTCACCAATGCCCAGGATGAGACCATCGACCTCAACCGCAAGAAGCGGTATCACAGCATCACCTGCCGAAGTATTGACGGAACTCTGAATGGTTCCTGTGACTGTGACGGCATCCTTATTGCGGATGATATCATCGGCGGTATCGAGCAGGCCCAGTCCAGGGACCGTATGGAGAAGGCATGGTCTACTGTCGACAACAACCTGCTGACCCGTGCCAAGGAACAGGCAAAGATCCTGTGGATCGGTACAAGGTGGTCTGTCATCGACCCGGCAGGTAAGCGGCAGGATCTTCTGATGAATGATGAAAGATTTGCGAACAGGCGTTTTCAGATCATCTCCATTCCTGCCCTGGATGAAAAGGACGAGAGTAACTTCGATTATGACTATGGAGTGGGATACAACACGGCATATTACCATCAGCGCCGGGCATCCTTTGAGCGGTCCGGCGATATGGCATCATGGCTTGCCCAGTACATGCAGGAACCAATCGAACGGCAGGGAACTGTGTTTGATGCCAAGGACATGCGGTACTTTAATGGAGTCCTTCCCGAAGAAGAACCCGACCGCATCTTCATGTTTGTGGACCCGGCATGGGGCGGAGGGGACTTTGTTGCCAGTCCTGTCTGTGTCCAGTACGGCAATGATATCTATATCCCCGGTGTGGTGTATTCCAATGAGGACAAGCGCATCACCCAGCCGCTTCTTGTTCAGACCGCAAAACGGTTCAACTGTCATGTCATGAAGGTGGAAGCCAACAAGATGACGCAGGACTATGCTGAAGGGATCAATGACTGCTGCGGGGATTACCACATCACGATCACGACATCCCCGGCACAAAACAACAAAGCCAAGGAACAGAGGATCTTCGACCAATCACCCGATATCAAAGAACGGTTCATCTTCCTTGAGGACGGCAAGCGACCGAAAGAGTATTCGCTGTTCATGCAGAACGTGTATTCCTTTAAAATCCAGGGCGGCAACAAGCACGATGACGCACCGGACTCTCTTGCCGGAGCATCCATGATGGCATTCAAGTGGTCATCGAACAATATTGAGATTATGCACCGTCCGTTCTGATGATATCGACTTTTGTCTTTTTAATAAGGTAACTTTTTACTAAACTGAAAATGAGAAAACAGGGGGTATTATGTCCGAAAGCAACAAAACACCTGTATATAATCCGTTATATGTCGGCCGCAAGGTTATTTATACTGACGCTGAGGAAATCACGGATGACAATATCATCCCTGTACTGCAGGAAGCTCTGAATGTGCATATGATCAACCAGACACAGATTGACTACCTGTGGAACTACTACAAGGGAAACCAGCCGGTTCTCCGCAGAGTGAAGGAAATCGATGATACCATCTGCAACAAAATTGTCGAAAACCACGCTGCCGAGATCGTTGATTTCAAGGATGGTTACTTCCTCGGCTCTCCTGTGCAGTATGTCGCAAGAACCGAGAAGGCTTCCGAAGAAGACATCTCCCGGCTGAATGAATATGTTTATTCCGAAGAGAAGGACGCCAAGGACCGTGAACTGGTGAACTGGATGCATGTCTGTGGTGTCGGCTACAGAATGGTGCTGCCGGATACATTCTTCAAGAATGATGATTATTCCGATGACGCACCGTTTGAACTGTATACGCTGGATCCGAGACTGACATTCGTTGTCCGCTCTAACAAGATCGGTCATAAGCCGCTGATGGGCGTGACCATTGCCCTGAAGCCTGGGCTGGACGGTGCCGGTATCAAGATCTTTGACTGCTACACACCGTATGCCCATTACAAGATCTCCGATCCGATGCAGATGGAATTCAAGGAAGAATACCTGCTTGGATATGTTCCGATCATCGAGTATCCGCTGAACACGGAACGGATGGGAGCATTCGAAAAGGTTCTGCCGCTGCTTGATGCTATCAATGATACTGCATCCGACCGGCAGGATAATGTCGACAAGTTCGTGCAGGCATACCTGGAATTCCACAACATGGATATCACCCTGGAAGAATTCAATGAATTCAAAGCCAGTGGTGCCATCAAATACAAGGACATCTCTCCGGATATGAAGGCATCTCTGAATTACATCACATCAGAGCTGAATCAGTCCGGTGTTCAGACATATGTTGATCACATGTACAACATGGTGCTGGTGATCTGCGGAATGCCGAACCGTTCCGGCTCGAGCGGCGGAACATCTGACAACGGTATTGCAGTGGAACTCCGTGACGGCTGGGGTGCCGCAACGACAAGAGCGAAATCCACAGAGCTGATGTTCAAGAAATCTGAGAAGGAATTCCTGAAGATCGTCCTGCGGATGTGCAATGCATTCACGAAGTCATTCGGTCTGAAAATCGGTGATATTGATATCCGTATTGACAGGTGGAACCACAACAACATCCTCACCAAGTCTCAGGTGCTGACAACGATGCTTGCCAACAACAAGATCCATCCGCGTCTTGCATTCCAGGCATGTGACATGTTCGTGGATCCGGAAATGGCATATCAGATGTCAATGGAATGGTTTGCCGAACATCCTGAAGAGGAAGGAGAAGATGCTAATGAGCAGACGTACTTTGTCTCCGAAGACGATAGAAGCACTGCGGACGATTCTGTTCGTTCATGAGAATCCCGCAGAAGTAAAGATTGAGCATGGTAAAATAGTAGTGGTCGAAGTAAAGCGAAAAGTCGCATCTAAAGAGAATCCCGACCAGGAATTATAAAGGAAGCCCAAAGGGGTATACAGCTAAGGCTGTGTATCCCTTTTTTCTTTTATGTATATCGCAGAATTCGATGAGATCCATGCTCTCGCAGAACATCTCCTTCTGAATTATTCAGAGGATGAAATCGTTGAATATGTCGTTGATTATCTGACAGATGCATACATCCGGGGAAGGAAGAAGACCTGTGCAGACCTTGACTGGGACTGGACGGACTACTACCTGCTCGGATGGGATGAATGGCAGGAAGAAGTGATCTTCAAGAAATTTGAAGGCAAGGATGTCCGGGACCGTGTCCGGGAATATGTCCGGTCAATGGATACCGAGTCCCTTGCAAGAGTGATCACCACAGAGGAACACAGAGACTTTGAGACAGGTGGGTATCAGCAGGCTGAAGACATTCAGCAGGAGTCCCACAGAATTGTCCGAAAAGTCTGGAACACCATGGAAGATGACCGTGTCCGTGAGACACATGACTACATCGGCGGAATGAAGGTGCCGGTCACATCAAGGTTCTACACATTTGATGGAGACTCGGCAATGTTCCCCGGCGGATTCAGCAATGTGGCAAATAACGTAAACTGCCGCTGCTGGCTGACATTCACATGGTAATAACCGGGATTGCCCGGCGAAATACATGACAGGGAAGTCATTAAAACGCAACTGACAGGGAAGTCATTAAAACGCAGGAGAAAACAGAATGGCAACACTTAAGGAACTTTTGGGAATCGAACTGAATGAGAACCTCACCGAGGATGACCTGGTCAGCGCAATCCAGGCAAAGCTGTCTCAGACAGATACATCCGAATCGGAGAAGTCTCTGAAGAACATGATCTCCAAGAGAAACAGCGAGATTGCGGAGCTGAAGACCAAGCTGAAAGACCGCATGACCGCAGAAGAGCAGGCAGAAGCAGAACGTGCCGAACGCATCAGCTCCCTTGAAGCGGAGGTGGCATCCTACAGACGCGAGAAGGATATCAATGCCCAGTATGCCGATTATATCGGTCTCGGCTTTGGTGAAGATCTTGCAATGGAAACTGCAACTGCACTGGTCGATGGTGACCTCAAGAAGGTGACATCGAATCTGAAATCGTTTGTCACAAATCTTGTACAGGACACACAGAAGCAGACTCTTGCGAATGCTATGAAGAACATCAGCGCGCCGGAAGGCGGAACCGGTACAAAGGTTTATACGAAGGAAGACCTTCGCAAAATGTCCGGACCGGAAAGACTGAAGTTCTATCAGGAACATCCGGATGAGTACAAGCAGATTTACTCAGAATAAAGAAAGGAGCCAATACACATGGCTAGCACAGACAGATTCTCAGCCAATACAGGCTATGATAATTTCTTCCTTGAGACAGAAATTGAAAATCAGCTTCTGACAAAGTATGACCTCGCCCGTTTCTTCCAGGTTGATAACAACCTTGTTGGCAGACCTGGCATGAAGGTCATCGTAAATGTCTATACAGCAACAGACGGAACAGAAAAGCTGAAGGTTACAGAGGGTAACACAAAGCACATCTCTGTTTCCATGACACCGAAGGAGAAAGAGATCATCCTCGGACAGAACTCCTTTGTATGGTACGACGAAGAAGCGATGACGGATCCTAACATCGTCACCACAGGTACACGCCACATGGCTACAGACCTGTTCAACACAATGAACAAGGATGTCATGGCCGAACTGAATGACGACCTGGTTCAGTCCGTTACTGTTACCGGCACAGATTACTTCTCTGCATTCGTTGATGCACAGGCAGCCCTGGGCGTTGAAGCTACAGATGCAGGTGCTCCGGCTACATTCGCATTCGTTCATCCGACAGATCTCGCTGCAGTCCGTAAGGCACTGAAAGACGATCTCAAGTATAACGAAAGCTTTGCAAGAGAAGGTTACATCGGCACAGTCGCTGGTACAAACCTGTATGTTACAAACGCAGCTACAGCCGGCACAATCAACTTCGCCGTCAAGGAAGCTCTGACACTGTATGTCAAGACAGGTACAGAGGTTGAACAGGAAAGAGATGCTAACACCCGTAAGAACACGGCTTATGCCCGTAAGTACTATGTTGCAGCTCTGACCGATGCAACAAAGGCCCGCAAGATCGTTAAGGCTTAATCATAAAGGAGAGACAGAATGGAAGACGCTGTAAAGAAAACACTGCTGGAAAGCATGACTGATGAAACGGATGATGACATTCTGTCTGTCGCATTAGAAAACGCAGAATCAGTAATTCTGAATCGCTTGTATCCCTTCGGCGCTGACGGAACCATCCTTCCTACAAGATATGATTATCTGCAGGTAAGAATCGCCGCATACTTTCTGAATAAGAGAGGGGCGGAAGGCGAAGTCCAGCACAATGAGAACAATGTGTATCGTTACTACGAAAGTGGGGATGTTCCGAACAGTCTGCTTGATGAGATCGTTCCCTTTGCGGGAGCAATCAGATGAAACAGCTTAAGCGGAACAAAGTCAGATTCTACTACGCAAAGCTGAACAGTACTGAACGTGTGGAGTACATAGATCCCGATGGAAACCGCACCGGTCAGTACTATCCGGCAAGGATGGAACCGGTCGAGATTTGGGGCAATGTCTCAGCCCCGTCCGGTTTCGCCAATGTGGAAAAATTTGGCAGTATCGTCAGTTACGATATCAACATTACCCTGGAAGACCCGAATACACCGATTGACGAAGAGACAGTGCTGTGGGTATACACTGATCCGCTGAAGGATGAACCGTTTGACTTTGAAGTCAGACGAGTCGCCCGGACGCTGAACAGTGCCACACTGCAGTGTGCTCAGGCAAACGTCCATGCAGGATAAAAAGATCACCGTTGATGCCTTCGATGGGAAGTCCTGGGACAACCTGTACCGGGAAGTGGAAGAGTATAAACGGTGGCTTACCGAATGTGCCGGAGTGTTCGCACAGAAGATGTCAGAAGAAGGATTGACTCTTCTGAACTTCAATTACGAACGTGCCGAGTATGCCGGACTGAAAGACTATCAGTGTGATGTGGTACCTGTATCACTTGCAGATGATGTCTGGTCAGCCGGTATCAAAGCAGAAGGCGAAACGGTACTGTTCATGGAATTCGGAACGGGTATTGCGTTTGCGAACTCCCATCAGTTTGAATACGGCTTTGCCCCGGGTTCATATGGACCACAAGGTCTGAACCGCAGTGGCTGGCTGTATAAAGGACCTCCCGGTCCTAATCCCCCATACGGGACCGAGGAGTCCTACAAGAAGGAAGGGTTTACCCATACATACGGTAACCCGGCAAGCGCAGGCATGGCTGAAGCTATAAATGAAATCGAGAGGAAGATCGCCAAGATCGCTCAGGAGGTGTTCGCATGATCGACAAGGAAACTGAAATATACAACCTTATCCGGAACTATATTTCAGATGATGTGGATATCATCACGGACATGATCCAGGCTCCGGCGAAATTTCCCTGCATTTATATGCAGCAGACAAACAGTCTTCCGAGAAGGGAAACACAGGAAGCAGATGAAGAATATGCGTTACTGATGTATCAGTTTGATATCTATTCCAATAAAGTCATGGGCAGAAAGTATGAATGCAAGCAGATCGCACAGCAGGTCGATGCCGTGATGAGACACATCAACTTCACACGGACTGCATTCATCCGTAATTACAATCCTTCTGAAGGAACTGTATACACAAACGATGTCCATGACGAGAACATTGATCGCTATATCCTTCGTTATGAAGGAATAGCATCTGAAGAGCATTATTACAGGAGGTAAAAAAATGCCGTCTTCAACATATAAAACATTTCTGATGTACAAGGGCGGAGAAGTCTCTACCTGGACAAAGCTCATTGACATCAAAGACACACCGGATGGAATCATCTCTCAGAAAGAGAAGATCGATGTCACCAGTTTAAGTGATGGAGAAAGGGTGTTCGTGGACGGAATCGGTGAAGGTGCTTCCGATGGTATGCCGTTTACATGCAACTATTCCCTCGAAGACATCGAGAAGATCGAAGGTCTGAAAGGCCAGGAACTGGATCTTGCCATCTGGTTCGGTGGAACTGAACCGACAACTATCGGCGGCAAAGCCACACCGACAGGTGACCTCGGCAAGTTCGGTGGTAAGGGTACCGTTGATTACTATCTGCCGGGTGCAGGTGTCAACGAAGCCCGTGACATGGTTGTCAATATCACCAAGACTTCTGCCTGGGCAAGAATCACAGAATAATCAAATGCGGAGCACAGTCTCCGCTTTATGCCGATAACAGACTGACGGCAGTGCGACTCTGCCGGTCGGCTCAATATCTCAAAGGAGAGGAGAATTATAATGATTCAGATTGAGTACAAAGACGAGGTTTACACACTGGGATTTTCCCGCAGAACAGTTCAGCAGATGGAAAAGCAGGGATTCGTACTGGAACAGGTAATGTCCAAACCGGCAACATTCGTTCCGATGTTCTTCCGCGGGGCATTCCTGATGCATCATCCGAGAATCAAAGAAGAACTGGTAAATGAGATCTTCAACAGTATCACAGAAAAGGATGATCTCCTTGTGGCACTGATTGATGAATATCAGGCTCCGCTGAATGCGATGTTCGATGAACCGACCGAGCCGGAAAAAAAGGCGACCTGGAAGAAGATTTAGCCGAGCTGTCTTCTTCCGAGCAGAAACACAAATCATGCTCGGATATCTTTCATGAACTGGCACCATGGTATATCTCAATCGGAATGACATATGAGCAGTACTGGGATGGTGAAGCAGAGATGTGTGCTGATTACCGGCATGCTCATGAATACCGGCAGATCGAGCAGAATAAGATGATGTGGATACAGGGACTGTATGTGCATGATGCATTTGCGGTGGTACTCTCCAATGCATTTGCAAAGAAGGGTTCCACTCCTCAGAAGTACACACAGGAACCATATCCGATCAACAATAAGATGCTCAAGGATATTGAGAATCAGAAGGCCAGGGAAGCACAGGCAAGGATTCTGGGTTTCATGAAAAGAAGCATTAAATCGCAGAATAAATCCAAAGGGAAGGAATAATAACCTTCCCTTATTAAATAAGGAAGGAGGTACGCTATGGCTGATGGGGTAAAGATTACCGGACTGCAGGCTGATGTGAAAGTCAACATAGGTAAAGCTGTATCAAGTCTGAACAAGCTTTCCAAAGCACTTGCCGCAGTTCAGATCATTGCCGGAGACGGACTGCATGGTGAGAAGATCGTGCAGGATGCGGACAATATCGGCAAGGCTGTTCTCACGGCATCGCAGGCACTTGGTGCATTCAGAAAAGCACTAGGTGCAGGTTCTGCTGCAGGCACTGCACTCGGCAATCTGAAGAACAAACTGAATGCCGCCAAGGAAGGCGCTCAGGGATTGTTCGACACGGCATCCGGGAAAGCCAGCAAGGTACTTGAACAGAGTCTTGAGAACCAGGACGAACAGCTCAGCAAACTGAAGGATTCATGGGATGAATTCAATCAGAAGACATCACAGGTTCATACATCACAGGCCGATAAAACATATGAAGACCGTGCTCCGTTTGACTGGGATAAACAGAATGCATTCTATGCCGCACAGGGAAAGACAAGAGAAGCACTTCTTGCTCAGCAGACTGCCGGTCTGAGGGGCGGCGGAAAGACAAAGGAACGACTGCAGGAAATCCAGCAGACAAACAATGCACTGGAAGAACAGAACAGCAAACTTGATGTATCCGGTGCATTCTGGGAATCCCTCGGTTCTGCCGTAAGGCATACATATAACATTCTGACAATGGCAGGAAATGCCGCACTGAAGACAGGCGGAATACTTGCCAATATCGGAAGGTCCGCGCTGACAAAAGTGGCAGGTCCTCTCATCTCCATGGGCAATGCTCTGCAGGGATTCTTCCACAGAGTGCTCACCGTCACGCTGACAAGACTCATCCGAAATGGATTGAGACAGCTATGGTCGGCAATGTCCGATGGCGTGAACAATATGTATCAGTGGAGCGGTGTGGCTGATGGAATCTTTGCAGGATCCATGGACCGTATCGCATCCTCTGCCAACTGGCTTGCCAACAGTCTTGGTGCAATGCTTGCTCCGGCAATCAACGCACTGGCTCCTGTCATTGACTGGCTTGCCGCTAAACTGGTAGGACTGCTGAATCTGATCAACCAGGTTATCGCACTGCTTTCCGGGCAGGGGTTCTGGACGAAGGCAACAAAGCAGGCAACAAAATTCGGACAGGCCGCTACAGGCGGACTCGGTTCCGGCGGGGCAGGCGGTGCTGCAAAGAAACTGAAAGATGATCTCGATCTCATCCTCGCATCATTCGATGAACTGCATCTGCTGGATAAGCCACAGGACAATAATTCCGGCGGTGGCGGCGGAGGAGGTGGTGGCGGCGGCGGTCTCGGCATCGCTTCCGACATGTTCGAGAATATGCCTTTCGATCAGAGACTGAAGGACCTCATTGACGCCAACGACTGGTATGGAGTCGGTGCATACTTTGCTGAGAAGCTGAATACTCTGACAGATGCCGCTGATAAATGGATCGTTGATACCTTTGAACCGTGGGCTATCAAATGGGCTACCAACATGGGTAATCTCATCAACGGATTTGTCGCAAATTATCACTGGGACAGACTTGGTGAGACAGTTGCTCATGGAATGATGGCAATCGTCCGGGCAGGAAATGCATTCTTTACAACAACGGACTTCCTCGCAATCGGTGTGGCTTTCGGTACTGCCGTGAAGTCGTGGTTCGAGGAGATGAACTGGAATGAGGTAGCAGAGCTCTTCGCCAACAAGCTGAACGCCGTTATCCATATGGCAGAAGGTTTCGTCAAGACGACTCTGTCTGACGGTGCTTCTATCGGAAGAACGATTTCGGAAGCCGTCATCACATGGTTTGACACTGTGGACTGGCAGGCCGCCGGTAACACACTGGTAACAGGATTCAACGGCGCAGTGGAAGCTCTGTTCACATTCATCAATTCCGGTGAGATGTGGAACAGAATCACTGAAGCAATGAAGGTGTTCGCCAATGCCATCAATGACATGGATATCGAAGGACTGGCGCAGTCTCTCGGAAATGCATTCACTTCCGCAGTAGATGCCATGAGACAGTCCGGTGCTCTCTATCAGATCGGCAGTGCTATCGGAAGATTCTTCGGAGCATTGCCGTGGGGAGACATGCTGAGGGCCGCACTTGAAGGTGCTGCATCCGCATTCGCCGGTGCTGTTTCGGGGTTCTTTGAAGGTGGCGGTGGTGCTACACTTGGCCTGCTGTTTGCCGGTTCGTTCGCATTGAAGATTGCAGGCGGTCTAGTTGTTGAAGCAGGGAAGGAAACCATCAAGGAAGCCATCAAGGGATTCCTGTCCGGTTCAATTTCCAGTGGTGTCGAGACTGCTGTTGAGGAAGGCGTCAAGAACGCAGGCGGTGTCGGACTTGGTTCAATGCTGAAGAGTGTGATTTCCGCGGCAATTGGCAATCCGGTTATTTCTGTTCCGATTGCTCTTGCACTGACAGCATTCGCACTCAGAAAGAACACCGGCATGGATGTCCAGGAAGCCGCAAATGCTCAGACAGCACAGAGCAACACTGAGATTTACAAGCAGAGATATGGTTCTGACCCGGCAACAGATGCTGTCATGCAGCCGGAACTGTACAATTCGAGAATGGCAACGATCTCTGTGGAAACTGTCGGACTCGATACTGCTGTCCAGGATTTCAATGATTGCATCAATACCATTGAGGACCGAGCACAGACAGGCTGGGCAAATATCAACAGCACATGGAGTCTCGGCGGCGCGTCCCTTGCCGCAAGCAATACGGCTACATGGGGCAATGTTGCTGTTACAGCTTCAGGCAAGGCGGCTACAATGGCAAGTGATCTTGCAAACAGAGTAACTGGTATCGTAAATGATTACGGTACAAAGCTGAACACGATCAATACAGATACCACAACAAAGTGGACTTCAATCGGTTCATCTGCCGGAAGTCTTGCAGGCACAATGGCAAGCAATGTCGGTGCAACAATCGAAGGCATGAAGTCCAGTTATGGTGCAAAGCTTTCATCCATGGGTACCACAACAAGTTCAAAGTTTGGAGCAATGCGTGATGCGGCTTCAAGCGATGCTTCAAAGATGTCCTCGAATGTACAGGCACATTTGGGTACGATGGCATCAAAAGGCGGCAGTTCTGCTGAAAGTCTGAGGAGCTCTGTGGCGGGCAAGATGTCCAGCGCATTGTCTTCCGTACTGTCATCGGCAAGAAACATGGCAGGGTCCATGAATGTGTACCTGGGTAAACCTTCTGTGCAGCTCCCGAACATTTCTGTTACAGGCGCAGCCAAAGGTGCCGGTCTGCTTGGACGGGTAATCATGCCGAGCTGGAACATTTCCTGGTCATGGTTCGCGCAAGGTGGTTTCCCGGATGCTGGTATCTTCCTTGCAAGAGAAACAGGTAACCCGGAAATGGTCGGTACAATCGGAAACAAACCGGCGGTAGCAAACAACGATCAGATCGTAGCTGCCGTAAGCCGAGGTGTTGCCGAAGCAGTTGCTCAGACGCTGGGCAGAAATCAAAATTCCGATCAGCCCATCGTAGTCAACGTGGATGGTAAACAACTCTTTGATATAATGGTATCGAGGAATAACGAGACGGTCATCATGACCGGGGAAAGCCCACTTCTCGTATAAGGAAAAGCAAAGGCTGATAGTCCGAAAGGATTGTCAGCCTTTATTCGTATAAAGAAGGAGGAAGAGAGATGGCCTATATCACACCATGGCTTGACGGCAAGGCTACAGGCATCGTGCAGGTCAAGAGCAATAATCAGTGGGTCAGTCTCATCGACCCAAGCAAAATGCAGTTTCAGGTCTATGACCTTGATGCCGGTGAGACGACCGGAAGAAACCTTGAAGGAGACATGCTTCGAGACAGGCAGGCCGTCAAAGAAAAACTGGTGATGGAATTCCCACCGATGGTAGCGGCAGACTTCACACAGATGGTGGCACTTATCGCTGACCAGTTCTTTGAATGCAGGTACTACAGCCTGAAGACCGGATCAGTCCGGGAGACGACCATGTATGTCGGCGACCGTGAAGCAGAAGCATATTACGGTTATGACCCAACCCATCCGAATGAATGCATGTGGACAAATATAAAGTTCAATTTCATTGAGAGGTAAATCATGATCACTACTTCTCAGGAATATAAGAGCGCAATCGTATCCAACAATCGGCACTTCACCTTTACTGCCACGAAATCTGATACCACGGTATTCCCTACCAGTCAGATCGTGTCCATCAAGATTGCAAAACGGGGAGCATCTCAACAGAAACTGATGCCCGGCGAGTTCTGTAAGGCACAGTGCAAGATGCAGACCACACAGCAGTTGATCGGTTCATTCACTATCACCTGCACAGTGAACGGCGCAGAGGATGTCATCAACCTCGGTAAGTACTGGGTGAACAGTTGCGAATACGATGACGGCAAGAAACAGTATGCAGTAACAGCATACGATGTCCCACCTTGGTTTGATACCACATGCAATACCAGTAACCGAAATGTGGCGACAATCCTTTCGGAGATTGAATCCTCATCAGCGATGACCATCATCGGAAAGGATCTGATCACACTGGAAACAATCGAACAGATCGAGGAAGACATCACATGGGCTGAACTGCTTGCTGAGCTTGCAGGACAGCAGGGGTATTCCGTCAGAACCAATGCCGGAAACCTTGAAATCTATAAATACGAAGCAGTTGATTACAGCATCCCGGCAAGCAGGATCTTCGCTACCGGGCTGAAGCTGAACAAATCCGACACGACTATCGGCTACTACATGGTCAACGAAACATATTCAACCGGAAGCGGTGCCTACGGTATCCGGTATCAGAATCCGTATGTGACATCACAGGATCAGGTCGATGCCATGGCATTCTATCTGGATGCCACATACACACCGATGCATGTGAAATGGGCAGGCGACCCGGCTCTGCAGATTGGTGATGTTATCACCGTGTCCGGGACAGACGGAGTGGCGAAGACTTGCTATGTCATGGACATAGATATAAGTATCACAGGCGGATTCCTCATGGACATCAACTGCTACTCAGATGAACAGGTCCGCAGTGTCATCAGCGAGAGACCTATCGACAGAAAGCTCAGGGAGATCCGGTCCTACACACAGAGCAGTATCGAGAGAATCATGGATACCATCTTCTCCAGTGAGCAGGGATACTATTTCGAGATCGATGCGAACGGAGATCCGATCACCGGTCCGGGACAGACACCGGCAGGATTCCAGATCACCGATGCATCCATGACACAGGGATGGCGGTTCATCCTTGGTGGTCTTTACCACAGTAACGATGGATTCCAGTCTGTAAACAACCTGGCCATCTCTGCTGATGGACAGATCTACGGCCAGTTCCTAGCTTTGAACAGTGTGAGCAGTACCGCCCTTGAGATCGATGCACAGAACGCCGTTGACGGGTCCATAGCCAACATTACCTATGATGGACAGGGCATGCACATTGCACGGAAAGACCCTACCACAGGGGCAATCGTTTCAGACTACCAGTCACTGTTCACGGAACTTGGAATGAGAGTTATGGACTCACAGGGCAATGTGACCTTGTCAGCAGAACAGGACACGGTTGATGCGGTCAACCTCACAAGCCATCAGTATTTCAGAATTGCAGATGATGCGAGTGCGATAAATTCAAGATTCCAAGGATTTATGAACAGTATTCATCAGAAATTCCAGTTTGGAATCTTTTGGGAGAAATAAACTATGCCTACATTATCAACTGATTGGACAAAACTGGCAGAAAAATCTGTTTCATTCAGTCCTTGGGCAGGAACATTCTCCCTTTGGGCAAGAATCACAGCAACAGATATCCCCAACAACAGGACGAAAGTTGAATTCAACTGGTATCTGACTACTACGGCAGGCTATGAGGCTTCTTCCAATGATGCACAGGATTATGTAACTGGAGCGGGGTGGAACTCTGCATCTTATCGTACTTACTCCGGCGATGGAACTCTTCGTTCCAGTGAAGTGTGGTTAAGCCACAACAATGACGGAACATTGTCATCAACTTGCTATGGTCGCACTCGCATGGGTGGCATCGGAGTTGATACGGACTGGGTTGAAGGAAGTTTTGACTTGCCAAGAATCCCAAGAGCATCCGTGCCAACGTGTTCACCGAATCCATGCACTCTGTGGCAAGGTGGGCAGACTTTAACAGTCTATACGAACCGCAAAGTCAGTACCTTTACACACACGATTAAAGTTCAGTGCGGTACATGGTCATGGACTTCTTCGGCTAGAGCGGTCGGCACTTCTGTCAATGTTCCAATTCCATACACCGTTGCGGCACAGATTCCTGCCACATCAAAGACAGCAACGGCAACAGTAACGTGTACAACGTACAATGGCACAACGCAAATCGGTTCAGCACAGACTTGCTCTGTCACGATTCAAATCAATGCCACACAAGACCATGCCAACATCGGAACAATCACGGTTCAAGATATAAACTCACGAACCAGTGCCATCGTTGGAGCAGAGACATTTATTTACGGCATTTCAACGCTTCAGGCAACGATTCCGTTATCAGTAAGTGGTTCTTACACAGAACTTGCATCGGCTGTTGTAACGTGCGGAAACAAGTCACAGACATATACTCTTTCCGGCACATCGCAGACAATCACATTCACGTTTGACAAAGTGAATGCTAGTTCGCTGTCGGTCACAGTCAAAGACAAACGAGGTAACAGTGTCAGCAAATCCAAATCCTATACGCTCATGGCATATCAGCCAGTCACAGCGACAGGCACGGTAGGGAGAACATCTTCCACTGGTTCAACAGCGGTAGGACAAGTGAGCGGTGTTGCGTATGGTGGCAACTATGGACAGGCTTCTAACAGTCTGACTGTCACCTATAAGTACAAAGAACACGATGCGACAACATGGACGGACAGCACATACTCTGCAACGCTCTCACTCAATGAAGGGCAACAGACCTACACTCATGCCATCACGCTACTGGAAGAATACGATTACCAAAAGCAGTATGATATCCAGTTCATCGTAAATGACCTGTTCAACACTGCCACATATACCGCACAGTTGATGCAAGGCTTGCCAATACTCTCATGGGATGAAACAGAGGTTGATGTGTGGGGAGATTTGCATATCCATAACCGAGATAATCCATACGTTTGGCAAGATGTTATGCAAGGTTTTGATGCTGTTTTAGAGCATAACGGTAATAAAAATGTTTTGCGAATGCCGGGAAGCACCGTGACAAGGAACGGTGTCACATTCACAATCAACAATGCAGATGGTACTGTTACCGCAAACGGTACGGCGAGTGGTAATAATGCAACATGCGTATTTATGACCTCTACGATGTTTGGCAAATATGACGGATATCTGTTCACAGGATGTCCACCGAACCCAGACCCCGATAACCTTGATTATTTTATGGCAATAGAGCAAAGCGGTGGCTCGTATACCATTTTTGCTAGAGATAACGGCGATGGCGGTGTGCTTAACGGTGCAGGAAGTACAAACTGCAATGTATATATCCGTATTAATGGCGGTAAAACAGTCAACAATGTTGTTTTTAAGCCAATGTTGCGTGACCCAAGAATCGCATCAGATACATTTGTTCCTTGGATGGCATCACAGGTGATTATCAAAGAAGAAATCACTTTGACAATATCAAGCGGATATACAACACTTAACTATCCAACAGGAATAACGAGCGCCGATTATTTCCTGCCAATTATTCAGCCGAGGTATTCATCAAGTTCGTTGCTAGGATGGACAGGCGCAACACAACAACACGGTGATACGGCTTGTTATATATACGTTAGACAAGGCACAACAACACCTGCCAACAACACGAAGATAACCTTTGATTCCATATGGATACACCGATAAAGGAGAAGCATATGAGATATATCACAATGGAAATTCAGAACAACGCAGACGGCTCTGCAACATTTCCAAGTAATTTCAAAACATGGGATGACATCAACAACGCAGAGTCAGAATTCCACAAGATTCTGATGTATGCCGCTATCAGTTCATCACCGAGCAAAGGCTGTGTTCTTCTGACAAGCACAGGCGAACTGCTTCGGTCAGAATTTTATGAGCATCCTGTGACGGAGAAAGGAGAAAGCGAATGACTTCTTACAACGAATTCAAAGCCAAGTATATCGGCAAGTACGTTGATGTTGACGGCTTCCCTCGTCATCAGCCTTATCAGTGTTGGGATCTCGTCAGCGGTGTGTACTTCCCATACATCGGCGGTCACACAATCAGTTGTACAACGAGTGGCTATGTGAAGGACATTGCCAATAACCGAGCAAGTAATGGGCTTTTAGACTTCTGCACTGACATCGGTCTGAATGCTGAACTGCAAGCCGGAGACATCTGTGTATGGGGCGAGTGTGCCGAGACACCGTATTCCCATATTGCTATCTATGACAGCGACAACGGTCAGTCAGCAGTGTACTTCCTCGGACAGAATCAGCCTGTTCCGTATGTCACGATTCAGAAGATGGGAGTCAGCGGAATCATCGGTGTATTCCGACCGAAGATTTTTGAGGGCAAGAAACCTACACCTTCCCACAAGGCTGACCAAATTCTGACAGTCGGAAGCAAGGTTACATCCAACGGCTTCTATGTTGAGAGGATTGATTACGCTAATGACTGGATTTTCAATTCTTCCGTGGGCGGTTGGATTCCGGCGGCTGATGTGGACGAGGTTGATGCAAGGGATGGAGCGAAAGACCAGTGGCTTCATATTGGAAGCGGAGTTGCCTTCAACAAGGGAACAATGAGAGTCACTGGTGTGGATGTGGCTTCTAACAGGGTGTGGTTGGATAAGCTGAACTATCCTGTGTTGGCTGATTGCCTTTATGAAGTAGAGGACTAAATCATGGAACTGAATATCGTACAAGCTGACATTTCACAAAGACTCTGCTTCACATCGGCTCTGTACCAGTGGGATTATGGTCAAATCTTGCTTCCGACCGGAGTAGAACTGCCCAGTGCCTATGAGGTGCATTTCGCAGTACCGAATACCGATACCACAATGACGGTCATCGGCAACGAGAATGGTGTTGCGATTCCTGACGAGCTGCTTCAGTCTTCAGGACAGATCGTAGC
>AUXO012719299.1_pt1 | contig 18937 bp, 11 predicted proteins | sample 768731 | NCBI WGS metagenome assembly AUXO01 (sample SAMN02715735, study PRJNA202380) | gut metagenome | biome: sheep rumen | host: Ovis aries | place: New Zealand: Palmerston North
TACAACAACAATCGTGGTGGCTACCAGCCTCGCCAAGGCGGTTACCAGCAGCGTGGCGGCTACAATAATAACAACCGTGGCGGCTATCAGCAGCGTCCAGGTGGTTATCGTCCACGCACAGCCGACTACAACCCTAATGCTAAATATAGCTTGAAGAAGCAGATTGAATATAAGGAGTATCTTGAGGATCCTAACGCACCAATCCGTTTGAACAAGTTCCTGGCAAATGCAGGTGTTTGCTCTCGTCGTGAGGCCGACCAGTTCATTCAGGCAGGTGTGGTTACAGTCAACGGACAGGTGGTGACAGAGTTGGGAACTAAGGTTCAGCGTACCGACCAAGTGCACTTCCACGACCAGCTCGTCAGCATCGAGAAGAAAGTGTATGTTATCCTGAACAAGCCAAAGGACTACGTGACCACTTCTGATGACCCACAGCAGCGCAAGACGGTGATGGACCTCGTGAAGAACTGCTGCCGCGAGCGCATCTATCCTGTAGGTCGTCTGGACCGCAACACAACGGGTGTGCTGCTCTTCACTAACGATGGTGACTTGGCTTCAAAGCTCACGCATCCTAAGTTCTTGAAGAAGAAGATTTATCACGTGTTCCTCGACAAGAACCTCACTGCTGCCGACATGAAGCAGATAGCAGAGGGCATCACGCTGGAAGATGGCGACATCAAGGCAGATGCTATCAGCTACGCTTCTGACACCGACCGCAAGCAAGTGGGCATCGAAATTCACTCTGGCAAGAACCGCATCGTGCGCCGTATCTTCGAAAGCCTTGGTTACAAGGTGTGCAAGCTCGACCGTGTGATGTTTGCCGGTCTGACGAAGAAAGGTATCAAGCGCGGTGACTGGCGTTTCCTCACAGAGCAGGAGGTGGCAATGCTGCACACAGGACACTACGAATAATTAAATAAGGAATGAGGAATGAAGAATGAGGAATGAAAACGCAGTCAATTGCTGAGCATTCAATTCCTCATTCCTCATTTCTAATGCCTAATTCTATAAGATATGAAACGTACAAAAATTATAGACCTTTTGCAGCGTACCGATTTCGGCGCTGAGGTTACTGTTATGGGTTGGGTGCGCACGAAGCGCGGCAGCAAGGCTGTCAACTTCATCGCCCTCAACGATGGCTCCACCATCAAGAATGTGCAAGTGGTGGCTGATGTGGAGAAGTTCGACCCAGAGATGATGAAGCTTATCACTACCGGTGCCTGTCTTTCTGTGACGGGTACGATGGTTGAGTCTATCGGCTCGGGTCAGGCTGTGGAAGTGCAGGCTGCAGACATCAAGGTGTTTGGCGAATGTCCTGCCGACTACCCCATGCAGAAGAAGGGACAGTCTTTCGAGTATATGCGTCAGCACGCCCATATGCGTCTGCGCACAAACACGTTCGGCGCTGTGATGCGTATTCGCCACAATATGGCAATGGCCATCCACACATACTTCCACCAGCATGGCTACTTCTATTTCCATACGCCAATCATCACAGCTTCGGACTGTGAGGGTGCAGGACAGATGTTCCAGGTGACTACCAAGAACCTCTACGACCTGAAGAAGGACGAGAACGGTTCTATCATCTATGACGATGACTTCTTCGGCAAACAGACTTCACTCACAGTGTCGGGTCAGCTCGAAGGTGAGCTCGGCGCTACTGCACTGGGTGCTATCTACACCTTCGGTCCTACATTCCGTGCAGAGAACTCCAACACACCTCGCCACTTGGCTGAGTTCTGGATGATTGAGCCTGAGATAGCCTTCATGGATTTGCCTGACTTGATGGATTTGGAAGAAGACTTTATCAAGTACTGCGTGCGTTGGGCACTTGACAACTGCAAGGACGACCTTGAGTTCCTCAACAAGATGATTGACAAGGGACTCATCGAACGTCTTGAGGGTGTGCTCCGTGAGGATTTCGTTCGTCTTGACTATACAGAGGGTATTCGAATCCTTCAGCAGGCTATCAAGGACGGACGCAAGTTCGAGTTCCCATGTAACTGGGGCGATGACCTTGCCAGCGAGCACGAGCGCTACCTGGTGGAGGAGCACTTTAAGAAGCCTGTCATCATGACTCACTATCCAAAGGCCATCAAAGCCTTCTACATGAAGATAGATGATAAGAACCCCGTGCTTGACGGTCAGGAGATGGCTCAGACGGTGCAGGGTACCGATGTGCTCTTCCCGCAGATTGGCGAGATTATCGGTGGTTCTGTCCGCGAGGAAGACTACGGCAAGCTAATGGGTGAAATCGAAGAGCGCAACATCCCAATGAAGGACATGTGGTGGTATCTTGATACCCGCAAGTTCGGCTCTTGCCCTCATGCAGGATTCGGCCTTGGTTTCGAGCGTCTCATCCTCTTCGTTACCGGCATGCAGAACATCCGCGACGTGATTCCTTTCCCTCGCACCCCAAAGACTGCCGAGTTCTAACCGACAATCCCACATATTTATATATAAAGGCACAAAGTCCGACGGACTTTGTGCCTTGTTGTTGTACCGGCCGTTGGATTACCTTTTGAGAATATAGTGAACGCTATTCTTATCTTTCAGAGAATGGATTGTGATGCATTTTGTACATGTTTGTTGTGTGGCGGTATAGGGATGCTCTCTATGGGGAAGGCTGTATTGGCATGGCGGAGCAGAAACGGATACAATCATTAAAAATAATTAATTGTGGGTGAAGAAGTGCTAAATCGTTTGTGGGGGTGGGGTAGGTTTTGTACTTTTGCAATATGAAAAGTCGATTCTTTATTTTTCTGACAATAGTTCTCGCAACGATGTTGGGAGCGTGCTCAACGAGTTACAATATCTCGGGTACGTCCATGCGTTCGTTCTGCGATGGCGATATGGTGTATCTGCGCCCGATGGGTGGGGAAGACACTAAGGCTGTGGATTCTTGCAAGATTTTGCATGGAGCTTTCTCCATGTGCGGTCCTGTGGATTCGGTGATGTGTGTGAGGATGTTCTTTGGTAATGGTGGTGACAATATTCCCATCATTCTGGAAGAGGGCAATATCAAGGTGATTGACCTGAACAATGCGATGAAGGTGGAAGGTACTCCGCTGAATGATAAGTTCTATGCTTTTATGACAGAGCGTGACTCGTTGATGTTTATGCTTCAGGAGTTGCCACGCAAGCAAACGCGGATGATACTGGATGGTTTTGAGGAGGATGAGATTCTTCGTCAGTTAGGCGAAGAGGAGGGTAGCCTTCGGATGGCCATTGATAAACTGGAAACCGATTTTGTGGTGGATAATTTTGATAATGTGTTGGGCATCACCTATTTCTTGGTGCTGTGTGACAATGCATATAACCAATTTGGTTTTCCGACTACTACTCCGCAAATAGACGAGATTTATGGTCGTGCCCCTGATTCGTTCCGTAATAATAAGGATGTGCGGCTGTATATGGAGCGTTGCGAGCGGGGTGAATGAATGGATTAATAAGTAAGCAAGAGAGGCCCAAACGAAAGATATCGTTTGGGCCTCTCTTGTTATTGATAATGTATGTTTGCTTTAAGCTTTGTTTCTTGCCTCTTGAAAAGCGTTACTAAAGCTTTTCGTCTGCTTAGCCATTCATGCTGATGAGGAACTCCTCGTTGTTCTTTGTGCGTTCCACTTGTTTCATCACAAAGTCCATCGCCTCCATCGCGTTCATATCGGCAAGGTGGTTGCGGAGTACCCACATGCGGTTGAGGGTTGTCTGGTCTTGCAGCAGGTCGTCGCGGCGAGTAGAAGATGCGGTGAGGTTGACAGCTGGGAAGACACGTTTGTTGGCAAGGCTACGGTCGAGCTGCAACTCCATGTTGCCTGTTCCCTTGAACTCCTCGAAGATGACTTCATCCATCTTGGAACCTGTATCGATGAGTGCTGTTGCGATGATGGTGAGTGAGCCGCCGTTTTCGATGTTACGGGCCGCACCAAAAAAGCGCTTAGGCTTGTGAAGAGCATTGGCATCAACACCACCGGAGAGCACTTTGCCGGATGCAGGTGAAACTGTGTTGTAGGCACGTGCCAGGCGGGTGATGGAGTCAAGGAAGATGACAACATCGTGTCCGCATTCAACCATACGCTTGGCTTTTTCAAGCACGATTCCTGCTATCTTCACGTGATTCTCTGCTGGCGCGTCAAAAGTGGAAGCGATGACTTCTGCGTTGACGGTACGTGCCATATCTGTCACCTCCTCTGGACGTTCATCAATGAGCAACATCATGAGGTATGCTTCAGGGTGGTTGGCTGCAATAGAGTTGGCAATATCCTTCATCAGCATTGTCTTACCTGTTTTGGGTTGTGCCACGATGAGTGCGCGCTGTCCTTTACCGATAGGCGAGAAGAGGTCGACAATACGTGATGACTTGCTGTCGTTGAAGCCTTTGCAGAGTTTGAACTTCTCGTCGGGGAAGAGGGGCGTGAGAAACTCGAAACCTACACGGTCGCGTACGCGAGCTGGTTCGCATCCGTTGATTTTTTCTACACTGGCTAACGGGAAGAAGCGTTCTCCATCCTTCGGCGGTCGCACGTATCCATCCACAACGTCGCCTGTTTTCAAACCGTAGTGTTTGATTTGCTGCAGGTTCACATATACATCATCAGGTGATGGGAGGTAGTTGTAGTCACTGCTGCGGAGGAATCCGTAGTTATCGACTGTTTCGAGCACTCCGCTCACACGAATGATGTTGTCGAAGTCATATGGCTTTTCTTTCTGAATGCGTTCCTTTTTTGCTGGTGCCAGAGGCGCTTCATACGTGTCGTAGATTGGTGCGGCATAGTTCTGCTCCACGTTTTTCTCTTCTTCATAGCGATTGAATACTTCCAGTGGCTGATAGTACTCAGCTTCATTGGGGATATCCTCTACGATGATGAAGTCCTCGCTGTTGGCGTTCTGCTCCTTTCCTGCGGTAGTGTAGATGGTTTGCAGGGGATGGTCCTCTGTTGACTCGAACACTTCCTCTGGAATGATGGCTTCTTCTATTTTTGCAGGTGCGGCAGTCTCTTGCTGTGCTTCTGCTGAATTATCTGTTTCTTCTGGCTTTGCTTTGGGCTTACGTCCACGTTTTTTGGACTCTGCAGCCACCGGCTCTTCAGCGCTCTCTGCTTCAGAATCCTTTGCTGTGTCCTGGCCTTTCTCTTCTTCAGCTTTCGCTTTGGGCTTGCGTCCACGCTTCTTGGGTTCTGTGGCTACAGATTCCTCAGCAGGTGTAGCTGGAGTTTCAGCAGGTGTAGTGGGAGTCAGCATGGCTTTTTCTTCGTCGGAGAGGTCGGCGAACATTGATTCGTCTCTTGTTATCTTCATGGTCTTGTCTATCTTCTTTACCTTTTCCTGATTAGCTGAATAGACACGATCCACGCTCTTCACACTGACGCGGGCACGCTTACGGGGAGTCTTTTCTGTTGCTGCTGTCGAAGCAAAGTTGGCAGCTTGCTCATCTATGATGGTTAGCCGCAATTCTGCCTCGTCCATCTTGTTGGTGTTTTTGATGCCCAACTCGTTGGCAATGTTCACAAGCTCTTCTTTGCTCTTGTGGTTCAGCTCTTCTAATTTGTACATAGAAAATATAGGTGTTAATGCTTTCCCTAATGTATAATTTATAATGTGCATAGGCATGCGGCTTGCGTGCATCGCATCAGCTCTAACCATACATTATAAATTATGTATTAAGAGTTGCTGATTAAGTTATCTTGGAATGATTTGAATGAGATGAGTTCTTCAAGACAACGCTTTGTACGTTACAAAAAGATGTGCTGTCCTAAAGTATGGTGCAAAAATAGGAATTATTTTTCATTCGGACAAAAAAAAGAATAAAAAACACTCAGAAATGTTTTTCTGAGTGCTATTATCAGAGCTGCTTGTTGATACTCTCAATATAAGAGAGGAGGTCTTCGCGCCCCATCTTGTTAGCTGCGCTGGTGATGAAGTAGGGTGGGAGTTCTTCCCATTCTTCTTGCAAAGTCGCTAGATATTTCTGTACTGTTGGTTTGATTTTTGATTGGGATAGTTTGTCCGCTTTGGTGAAGACAATAGCGAAAGGTACTTCGTGGCTTCCTAAGAAATGAAGAAAGGCCAAATCCACTTTTTGTGGGTCATGACGGATGTCGATGAGTACGAAGAGGCATGTCAATTGCTCCCGTTCCAGCACATATCCGCTGATCATGTTCTTCAGTTTCTCCATTTCCTTTTTGCCGCGTTGTGCATAACCGTAACCGGGCAAATCTACTAAGTACCACTCATTGTTGATGAGAAAGTGGTTGATGCACATGGTTTTTCCAGGTGTGGAGGACGTGAGTGCCAAGTTACGCCGTTCCGTCAAAGCATTGATGAGTGATGACTTCCCGACATTGCTTCGTCCGATGAATGCGTATTCAAGGCGCTGGTCATTGGGGCATTGTGTGTGGTTGGGTTTTGAACCGATGTAAGTGGCTGACGTAATTTTCATATTATGCAAATTCTGATAGCTCGAGCCAGCGCATCTCTTTTTCTTCCAGTTCTTCGGATAGGAGAGGAAGGCGTTTGCTCATTTTTGTGATGTCATCTACAGAGGTGGTGCCTCCACAGAGTGCAGTTTCTATTTGTTTCTTTTCAGTCTCAAGGACAGCAATGTCTTGTTCCAGTTGATTGTATTCTTGCCGTTCTTTGAAAGTGAGTTTTCTGATCCTATTTTGGTTTCTTCCGTCGGTCTTTTTCTCAGGCTTTTCTTGGGGCTTCTCGGTTGTTTGCAACTTCTCGTTTTGTTCTTTCCAATCGCAATATTGGCTATAGCTGCCTGGGAAATCTTGTATGTTGCCGTTTCCGTGAAAGACCAGAGTGTGGTCCACAACACGGTCCATAAAGTAGCGGTCGTGGCTTACGATGATGAGACACCCTCTGAAGTTCTTCAAGTACTCTTCCAAAATTTGAAGAGTCACGATGTCAAGGTCATTTGTTGGCTCGTCCAGAATGAGAAAGTTTGGGGCTTTCATCAGTACGGTGCACAGATAGAGTCTCCGTTTCTCTCCACCGCTCAGCTTGTAGATGTAGCTATACTGCTCTTCGGGAGGAAAGAGGAAGTGCTGCAGGAATTGACCTGCTGATAGTTTTTCTCCATTTCCCATATCGACATATTCGGCAATATCCCTTACAGCGTCAATGACCTTCTGGTCATCCTTGAAAGCCATCCCTTGCTGCGAGTAGTAGCCAAATCGAACAGTCTCTCCGATATCGATAGTGCCGCTATCGTGCGGCTCAAGGCCTAGCAACATTTTTACGAAGGTGGATTTCCCGGTTCCGTTGTTGCCTACAATGCCCAGTTTCTCGTATCGTGCAAAATTGTAGTTGAAGTCTTTCAAGATAATATGCTCTCCAAAGGCTTTGTATACGTTTTTCGCCTCGAAAATCTTGTTGCCGATGTATGTGCCACCAATCTCTAATCTGACGTTTCGTTCCTCAATGCGCTGTTTGGCAACCTTCTCCAGTTCGTAGAAAGACTCAATCCTGTATCTTGCCTTTGAACTGCGTGCACATGGGGTTGATCGCATCCACTCCAGCTCTGTTCTGTATAAGTTGTTGGCACGTGCAATCTCTGCATTTATGTTGTCGATACGCTCTTGCCGCTTCTCCAGATAGTAGGCGTAGTTGCCTTGATAGGTGTAGATGTGGGAGTTGTCCATCTCGATGATGCTTGAACAGATGCGGTCGAGGAAATATCGGTCGTGGGTTACCATCAAGATAGCCATTGTGGAGCGTCGCAACATGTTCTCAAGCCATTCAATCATCTGTAAGTCCAGATGGTTTGTTGGCTCGTCCAGAATCAGCAAGTCGGGCTCTCCAGCGAGCACTCCTGCCAAAGCGATGCGCTTTACCTGCCCGCCGCTTAATTGGGATTCGGGACGTACAGCTTCCTCTGGCGTGATGTTCATCTGGGTGAGCAGTTGCTTGTAGCGCTGCAAGTACTCGTCATCATGTTCCTCCTGTAGGTATCTGTTTATGTGAGGTGTCTGTTCCAGATACCCTACGGTCAAGTCATTACGGAATATCATCTTGCCCCCATCATTGCCTTCTTGTCCTGCGATGATACTGAGCAAGGTGGATTTGCCTGTGCCGTTCTTTGCTATTAGGCCGATGTGCTCACGCTCGTTTACGGTGAACGAGATGTTCTCGAAAAGAACTCTGTGGCCGATGCGCTTGGTTAGTCCCTGTATTTCAAGAAATGGCTTTGCCATTAGTGAATGATAAGTTGGTTATGAAATGTATAATAAGTATAGTGGGTGCTGAGTCATGCAGCTGGCTTATCTAATCAGTTTCTGTTCCTTTGCTGTTAATCTTCTGAACTTCTCCGCATGACGGATATGGCGCTCAAAGATGCCCATGATAGCATCCACATCGGCTAGACAACGCACTTCTGAAGTTACTTTGTATCCGGCCTTCTGTAAGTGCTGAGCCCATTCGTGGACCATCTCATTGGTGGCTTGTGCGTTGGCTGTAAATATAAATGGAATTATGTGCACTTTCTTGACTTTCTGATGTTTCAGCTGCCGGATGAGACTCTCCAATGAAGGGTATCCTCCTGTAGTGCCAACATACCAATCTCTGGAATCATGATCTTTCAGGGCATAGTCCAGCATTGCAAACTGTGCATTCTCTGGGCCAGCGTCACTGCTGCACATCAGCACATTGGCATCCTTCTCGCTGCCAAAAGCCTCTGCTGTTGCTTGCGCGGCTTCTGCGTAGTCTTGTTCGTCTGTCAGCAGAGGCTCGCCCAACCGCATGTGCTTGAAACGTGGCTGAGTTGCTTCTACTGTGTGGCGCAGGAACTGCATATCGGCACCGTTCACGATGTTAGATGACTGAATTAACACATGTGTGTAGCCTTCTTTGTGCAGTTGATTGAATAGCTCATCTGGAGTGGGAACGTAGCTGACTCCATTAACACTCATCTTCTGGATGAGCCGTCTCGAAGTCCATGCTTCATAGAAGGTGTAGTTGGGATAAGCCTTGCGCAAGCGTGTGTTAAAGCGGTCAATACTCAAGCGGCTTTGAGCATCTTCCGCCCCTTGGTGCACCGCCACGATAGCTGCCTTGTCGCCTTCGCGCATGGTCTCGAAGAGGTCTTGCTCCATCTCCGTCTCTTGTGCAAGTGCGCCAATGCAGCAAGCCATGAAGAAGAGCATGATGGTGAGAAGTCTTTTCATAAATATAGTACAGAGCTATTATTCATATGAGTTCAAGTTCGCAGCCTCTCTGATGGCTGAAATCTGATGCTTGGTGATAGCGGGTACGATAGCCCGAAGGATGGACCCCATCTTTTTTGTACAGAGACTTTCTTCTCCTTTTTCTATGAGGTGGAAACTGTTTGCGTCAATCTTCACATATACATCTTTACTTGCCTCGCTTGTCTCCTGCTTTGTAACGGGGCGGATGCCGTTACGGACTAGTGCCTTGTGAAACAGCTGATGGGCTTGAGTGTTAGGGTCACCTTCCACAATTAGGTCACGGGCAGTCTCGTGAGTTATGGAAAATGTGCATGACTCTCTGTCAAACACCATGTCATCTCTGCTGAAGTAACGTTCAATGCTGCCGTCCAGGCTCAAGTCTTCGGGCAGTCCAGTCGTGAGTCCCTGTTCTTTATCCAGCAGCCACACTTGGTCAGCCACTTGCAGGGCGTGTTCCAAATCGTGTGTGCTCATGAATATTGTCTTCTTCAGCGCTTTGGCCAATCTGTGCAGCAGGAGCATCATCGCAATTTTGCTGGGATAGTCCAGATAGGCTGTAGGTTCATCCAGCAAGATGATAGGTGTTTCTTGTGCGACAGCCTTTGCAATCATCACCTTCTGCCGTTCTCCATCTGAGAGTGTCTGCATCCTGCGGTCTGCTAAATCCTCAATGCCCACCCAATGCAAGCATTTCTTGATGACAGTCTTGTCCTTCTCATTAAGCTTTCCCCAGAAACCAGTATAGGGGCTTCTGCCCATAGCCACTACTTCCTCCGCTCTCATGTTCTTAATGTCGGAGTTATCTGTCAGCACCACACTCACCACCTGCGACAGTTCCTTGCTCGTGTATTCTTCAAGTTTTTTGCCCCTCATCTCAATCGTTCCGTTCAGTACCGGCTGAAAGGCTGCCAATGTCCGCAGAAGCGTTGACTTGCCCGCTCCGTTAGGTCCCAGCAGACAGGTCATTTCGCCACTCTCCAGCGTAGCATTCAGCCCTGAAGCAATAGTCTTCTTCCCCTTTTTCGTCACATACCCCGTTGCGAGGTCTTTAAGTTCAATAGATATGCTCATAATGCTGACAAAGGTACGACTTTTTTCTTGAAAAAACTCCATTCATATTCTTTTTGAGGGTGAAGGTCATTATTTTGCAAAAATATTTGGATGGTGTCGCTTTAATTCCTATATTCGCAAATACAAACACCAACTAACCTAATTGATACCAAAGCATGGATAAGAGAAATTATTGTGTGATATTGGCTGGTGGGCTTGGCACACGCCTATGGCCCATGAGCCGTGAGCGGAAACCCAAGCAGTTTATTGATGTTTTGGGCATTGGCAAGTCTCTTTTGCAAATGACCTATGAGCGTTTCGCTAGCTTCATAGATACAGACAACATCATTATTGTTACCAACGAGGCCTATCGGCAGCTTGTGGTTGAGCAGATTCCAGGCATAAAGTACGAGAATGTGCTCATGGAACCCATGAGGCGCAACACCGTTCCCGCAGTCACATGGGCTGCTCTTGAGGTGAAGCGGCGTTGTCCTGAGGGACGGCTTGTCGTGAGTCCTTCTGACCAAAACATCACCGACTATGATGCTTTCCGTTCAGATGTGCTCTGTGGTCTTGACTATGTAGGAGGTCACTCCGTTCTTCTCACGATGGGTGTCAAGCCCAATCGGCCAGAAGTGTCTTATGGCTACATCCAGATGGGGGATGCTGTCGAAGGAATGGAACATCTCTACCGGGTGCAGAGTTTTACGGAAAAGCCCGCGAATGATTTTGCTCAGATTTTCTTTGAGAGCGGTGAGTTCTTGTGGAACACTGGTATTTTCCTGTGGAGCGCAGACACTTTCTTAGGTGCTGTGCAAGATGTCAGCCCAGAGTTTTCTCTCATTGTAGAGAATGTGGTAGAGGCTTACCGGAGCGGTGAGTTCATTTCCGACCTTCTGCTAGAACTCTTTGCAAAATGCCCGAACATGAGTCTTGAGCAGAGTGTGCTTGAGAAAGTGGACAATGTTGATGTGTTGCTCTGTCACTTTGGATGGTCAGACCTTGGTACATGGGCTTCTGTGCACGAAGCTCTGCCTCAGTCAGATATGGGCAATGTCGTTATCGACTCCAAATCTCTCCTTTATGACTGTAAAGATTGCATTATTAAGCTTCCTGATGGCCACGTGGCTGTGGTTCAGGGACTTGAAGATTACGTCGTTGTTGAGGAAGGCAATGTGCTTGTCATTTGTAAGAAAGGCGATCAGAAGAATATCCGAAAGTTTGTCAACGACGCACAGCTCAACCTCGGAGAAGAGTTCGTGTGATATTCTTATAAGGATAAATAATAGAAAATTGACAATTGATTATTACGCTTACGCGGTGCCTGCTGATAGACAGCATCCCGCTTGGTAATAATCAATTGTCAATTTTCAACGTTTATAGCAACTAGCCCCTTGTTAAACTAATTGTCAATTAGCCAAAAGTTTCAGAAGATTAGATTCGAGGCTTCCCTCCATAAAGTCGCTGCGCACAACGATTTCGTTATTTCTGTTCACCAGGAAGAATGTAGGCAGATTCTTCACGTTATAGATGTTGGTTGTTGTTCCATTCGTCTCGTGTACACAGACCCAAGGCAGATTCTCACAAGCGAATTTCCAGAAGTGCAAATCTTCGTCCAACGAAATCTGGTAGATTTCGAAACCCTGTTCGTGATACTTCTCATGAAGCGAGCGCATTATTCGTGTGCGTTCTGCCGACTCCTTCGCGCCATACATCGTGAAGTCTATCATCACCACCTTCCCCCTCAGTTTCTTGATGCTGCGCAAGTTTCCGTTGATGTCGGGTAACTCAATGTCGATGATACCCGTTTCAGAAACCTTCTCCTCGTCCACCTCCAACGTCTGCTGTTGGGGTGTGGCTGTATTGTCCATTCCCTTAATCGCCATATTGCAAAGCTGCTTCGTGCGGGGAGCATCCGGGTATGCGCCGTCCCATGCTGTAGCCACAGCTGCGTAGCATCTCACATCGTCTCGATTCGTCAACGGGTTGAACAACTGAAACGTGCCTCCCAAGTCGGTGATGCTTTGGCACACAGCGAAATAGGCAACTTCCAACATTGGATTTCCCACAATGTAATCACGTTTCATCCGTTCCTTATAGTCGTTCAAGATATTCTCCAGGCTGTCTCGCTGATCGCCCGGCAAAAGGTCTTGATTCTTCTCAACCGCAATCAACTGTGCTTGTACATCCTGCTGCAATCTGCTGATTTCTTTAATCTTAAGATTACTCTCGTTGCCTTCGATTGAATAGTCCCGTTCCATAGAGGACAACTTAGCTTTCACCGTGATAGTCTCTGTGCTGTCCACCGCGAAGTGCACCACATGGTGTCCAGCTACTAGCGCATAGAATTCGGGTGCTTCCCCTGGGGCTTGTGCCTTGAAGGCAAAAGTCCCATCCTCTTTCAGTTTTACTGAGTCCAGTCGCTGAACCCCCTCCAACCCATTCTGCACCAGATACAACATAGAATCCTTCGCCCCCTCGATAGTGCCCTCCACGTGGAAATAGTCACCTTGTGAGCAAGCAGTCATCATCAGCGCCATCAGCGCCATTCTTGTATAATGTTTCTTCATCATAAATCAATATATGTATGTTTCGTGTCTAAGATTTTACTTTGTTAAGATTTTCTTTGTGTTGATGTTCCCGTCGGCTCCTGTAGTCTGCTCCATGTAAATCCCATTTGTTGGGCGTTGGTTCATCTCGATGCCTTGCAACGTAAAAAAGCGAGTGGGCAAAGGTCGTGAACCATTGATGGGCGAGATAGCGGTAGAAGGGAAATTCGCTTCCACATCCGTTTCCTCAATCACCCAGCGCAAGCGGGTTCTGTCTGCATGACCGGCAAAGAACTCCAAAGGTCCACCTTTGCCGTCTGCGTCAGCAGCTCCCACATTGAAGAGACGTTTGCCTTCCTCTGTGGCGTCCAGATAGAAAGCCATCTTCCCGTTGTCTTGCTTCGCATAGTAAGGGTGTATGGCGACAGGTTGCACCGAGAGCTGGTTCTCTATTTGCAGATATTGCCCGTCTGACAGATTGCGAACTCGCACATACCCGTTCCCAGCCGACTCGAAAGCCCATAAAGCAGCAGGGTCCCTTCTGTAGGCATCAACCTCTCCGCTGTTGATGCTGTTGTCCGACAGCCCGATGCGGTACACCAAATCATCGTTTTCTCCGCTGTTCTTGTTCACCGCATAGAGATAGCGCCGTTGAGTGGATGTTGTCGCATTTGCGTCGCGAGCTCCCGGGTGAGTGCCGTAACTGTAGATGTTGTAGGCCAAATCTGTGGAAAAGCCTTCAAACGTGTAGATTTTTGTATTCGAGAAGGCCGTCATCGCATTCGTGAGGGCTGTCACCTGTGCATCAATTTCCTCTTGTCCAGTTTCTCCGGTGATGCGCTCTGTGAAGGTGCTTGCGTCGTTGATTGCGTCCATCAGCTGGTCGACTGCTTCAGCCGGGTAGCCCAATGTCACATCTGTCTGCGCGTCCTTTGCCAATTTTATGGCGTCCTCCAGGGTGGCATTCAATTTCGTTAGGAAGACAGTCACCAGCGAGGCGTCAATTTCCACAAAGGTGAACACCATGTCGGCGCGGTCAAAAGTGCCAGAGCCCCAAAACCAGTCATCTGCGAATCCGCGTGCGCGAATTTGCTGGTTGCTGGCCGCTGCGCTGTTGATTCGGTACATCGACACCGCGCTGTACAGTCCCGACTGGGAAGGCTGCTGGTCGCCTGTATAGTTAATGCTCAGCACCGTCGGGTTGCTGGACATTCCGATGCGGTCTGTGTTGCTGATGCTTGCGTTGCGGTCAGCGATATATTTCTTGTTCCCATAGTTGCGGATGTTGAAGCCTCCTTCTGCGGGTGTGATGACCCAAAGCAGGTCTGGGTCATTCCACAGATAATTCTCGGTCGAGCCGAGAGTTCCGTTAGTGTTGAACGTGAGATACTTCGGGGAACCTTGTAGCGTGGTGCCCGAATTGTAGGGCATCGTCGCATAGCAGATGATGCGGTACAGCTTTCCTTCGGAAGGGGTAAATGGATTGCTCCCGGCTTGTGTGCCTCCTCCGGGACGCATATACTCGTCGTTTACCGATACGGCAGCCGAGTAGAGCGACTCGGTCCCGTCTTTTCCGACGGCTTTTATCCTGAAATAATATACTTTATCGGCTATCAGCCCTTCCACTTGAGTATTCTTGGAGTCGCCAGCCAGACGCTGAATCTCGGTAAACGTTTTACCATCCTCCGACAGCTCCACCACAATCGCCTCCGTATTTTCAGTCTCATTGTTCACCCATTTCAGTTCTGCGGTTGTAGCGTTCAGCAGCTTCACCTCCGGATTGGTCGGATACATCAGGTAGCTGCTCTTCTGCGCTAGGCTGTTCACATAGTGCTCAATGTTCGTGTATCCTCCTCCCAGTGTGTAGGCATTTGCATCGTTTACTGCAGGATTCAACCCATTCTCCTTCTCCCAATCATCCGCCATTCCGTCATTATCGGCATCTGCGGGTTTCGGTCCGTTGGCCACAATTCCGATACCGCCCAGCTCGTCCTCGTTGGCGATGAAACATCCTTTTTTGCCTAGTGAAGTCAATTGCTCCAGAATGCGCTTGTCGTGCATGTCTCTTACGCGTGAAGCGCCCGCGTGGTCCACGATAGCCTGATAAGCCTGTTTTGCTGTTTCCACATTCATGGGGTGCGTCGTGTTGAAGTTGGGTTTCTGCATCGCTGTGGCGCTATTGTGGTCGGTGATGAGCGTGCCGTTGAGCACACCGTCGCAGTTGCCATCAAAGTAGTTGCCCGAGCTATAGAGGTGGTCTGTTGCCGTCCAGTCGTCAAAATACTTCGCTGAGCCATTCGGACCGGCGATAAAGTAGTTGTTCATCACGTCTTGATAGTTGTCTGCAGCCGAATGTCCGCCGATGATGCCCATTCCGTAATTGTACACCACATTATTATAATATTGTATGTAGCACTTCATCTTCGGGTTGCGGCTCTTGTTGTTGGCCCACAGGCAGTGGTGCACGGTCCAGTTTCTTGTTCCGTCGGTGATGGACCCGAAGCGTTGAGGCTCGATACCCTCTGCGTTGATGCAGTACTGCCACGTGATGTTGTTGGCGTCTTTGATGTGCACATTGTCCCACGGTCCCCATGACACAGAGCAGTGGTCCATGATGAAGTTCTCGCATTCGTCCAGCGTGAGCGTACACTTGCTGCTGTTCACGCTTTTTCCGCCTCTCATGCGGATATATCTCATGATGACGTTCTTGGCCTTAGAGGCGATGACGCGTCCGCCGTAAATGGTGATTCCCTCTCCGGGTGCAGTCTGTCCCGCGATGGTGATGTTGCTGGCAATGGTGATGCTCTTGCCTGTGATGTCAATCACACCGCCCACGTCAAACACTACAAAGCGGTTCGGTTGGCTTACAGCGTTAGCCAGCGAGCCTGCGCCCGCGGCATTTAGATTTGTCACATGCACCACCGTACAGCCGCGTCCGCCTGACGCATAGGCGCCATAACCTTCGGCTCCGGGAAATGCCAGTTGCTGAGCCTGCACAGAGCAGGTCAAAATCCAGGATAATAAAAGAAATGCTTTTTTCATTGTTCGCTTTGTCGGCTAAACTTGTGTGTCTATTTTGCCCACAAGTGGTTTTGGCCACAAAGGTACAACTTTTCATGTGAAAAGTGAAAATGTGAAGAGGTCAATTGTATAATGTGGAGGGTGAAATGTAGGGGCATGAAAGTAAACTGAGATTTGAGATTTGAGTTCTCTCCCTCTTCCCCTTCGACCTTTCCCCTTTCTCTTTTCATCTTTTATGAGGCTTCTACATTGCGTAGCTGATGCCCGCCTTCCATTCGTGGCTCTTGGCTGTGACAGAAGGATAGAACTCATACTTTCCGTGCCGGAGATTGAACTCGTGCATGAGGTGAATCTGCGTATTGGAAGTGATGTGCACATTGAATTGCAAACGGTTGCGTAGCACGCTCTGCTGCCCTTTGTCGCCCCAGGCGTTGATGCCTTCTTCCAGTTCCTCGTGATAGTTCACAGGGTCCTCGTGATAGCGTTGCAGTTTGTCGAGGTCGGCTCCGCGCATGATGAAGAGACGCATGAAGTAGCACTCGTTAGAGAGCGAGAGGCGCCGATTGCGAAACAGTTGGAACTTGTGCTCTACGGAGAATCCCGTTCCGAAGTTGTAGCGTCGCAGGGGGTAATAGTCGGCAGCGCATCCTCCCAAGGGAACGGCCGAAATCAGCAAGTCGTGCATGAGACTCACTTTTGCCCCTTGACGCTCAGCGTGGAATCCGGCACCGAAGCTGGCAGCTTCGGAGATGAGTGCCAAGTTGCCTGGCGACTGGGTCTCCTTGCCGCTATAGTGGTCTATGAGCCGGATGTTCTGGTAGAAACCTATGTCAAGCTTCCACTCGTGGGGCAGTTGCCGCTGAATAGAGCCGATGCGTCCTCTCAAGTCGAGTTCGCCCACAGTGGGGTTGTGCGAGGCGAGGTTCACGAGCGCATAGAGTTCGAAATAGTCGAACGCTCGGGCGGCCTTGCCCAGGTCCAGGTTGTTATAGTGGTTTCCGTAGGTGAAGTGCACGTCGAAGTAGGGGATACCGTGCTTGTAGCGCTTTCCCACAAGGGGGTGAATGTCTCCCACGTCGTAGATAAAACGTTCGCCCATGCCCACTTGGAAGCTGTAAGGCTCGGGTGCTTCCTTCTTGCCTGCATTGAGGCGGTTCACGCGGAACATCTCGCCCGACACCATTCGGTGAAAGCCTCGCACGGGGTTGAGGGCTGTGCCCACGATTTCGCGCAGCACGCGCCGGAATCCCCTTTGGGTGTTGTCGAAGAAGATGTCTGAGGCGCGGTGGGTGATTTCGCCGATGGCGGCGCCTCCGATGCCTGTAGAAAGCAAGTCGTTCATGGCTGGCCTGTTCGTTTCGCAGAAGAGTTCCCATGTGAGGGAGCCCACCACGGGGTAGAGGAGCGAGACACCGTATGAGAGTCCGTGCTCACGGGCCGCGTTGTAGAACATGCCTCCGTGATAGGGGTGAGAGAATTGGTTGCCCGAATAGCTGTCGTTGTCCCACACCCAGCCGTTGGTGAGGTGGTCGCGTATGACCCCACGGCTGATTCGGGCCCATGAGCGGTCCTTGACGAAATAATCCCAGCTGAGCACGGTCGCGTTAATGGCAAGCGCCTCTGTGAGCGCCTGGAGCGCGGGATGCTTGAGGGTTGACAGCGGGGTAGAGTCCTCCAGGCAGTAGCTCTTGTTCTTTTTCCCAAAGATGGAGACAGGGCAGGTGTAGGGGGCCAGCGTGCCTGGACGCTGCAGGTGTGCGCGGATGCCCGTGATAGAGTCGTGCCAGATGGAGTCAGACTCCGATGCCTTGACTTCGTGGAAGAAGCTGATGCTGATCAGCAAAGTGATGAGAATCTTCAAGCCGTGCATACCTATGTCTATTTTTTTTGAGAAGTTCATTTTTGTGTTTGATTTAAGGTTTCGAGTACAAAGGTAGAGCTTTTTTTGATTTGGCACGCACTATTTGCCCAAAAAAGTGCGGGCGCTGAGAAAAGTTCCGTATCTTTGTCCTTCAGTAAGGAAATGTGAAAGGTGAAGTGTGAAAGCAGAAACTCCTAACTCCTAACTCCTCACTCCTAACTCAAAATAGAATGGCAAAAGAAAAGATAGCATACGTGTGCACATCGTGCGGCTATGACAGCCCGAAGTGGATTGGCAAGTGTCCGGCCTGCGGCGAGTGGAACACCTTCTCCGAGTACAGGGTGGGGAAGGCGGCTCCGCAGGTGTTGCCGGACCTTGAGAAAGGGGCACAGAAGTCAAGCCCCGTGCTGATGTCGCACATCCAGACAGACGACGAGCCCCGCATCAACATGGGCGACGGGGAACTGAACCGTGTGCTGGGCGGAGGCCTTGTGCCGGGCAGCATGACGCTGCTGGGCGGCGAGCCGGGCATCGGAAAATCCACGCTCGTCCTGCAGACGGTGCTGCGCCTCAAGGGGCACAAGGTCCTGTATGTGAGCGGGGAGGAGAGCGCCCGCCAGCTGAAGATGCGTGCCGACCGGATTGTCGAGGGTGCCAGTTCTCAGCTGTCCACGCTCTACGTAGTGTGCGAGGCGATGATGGAGCGAGTGCTTGAGCACATCAAGGAAGTGGAGCCCGACCTGCTGGTGATAGACTCTATCCAGACGATGGCCACCGAGACAGTCGAGTCGTCGCCCGGCAGCGTCACCCAGATACGCGAGTGTGCAGCGATGTTGCTCAAATATGCCAAAGAGTCCGGCGTGCCCGTCATTGTCATAGGCCACATCACCAAAGAGGGCGCAATTGCCGGTCCCAAGATACTGGAGCACATGGTGGACACTGTGCTGCAGTTCGAGGGCGACCAGCACTATATGTACCGCATCGTTCGCGCCATCAAGAACCGCTTTGGCTCCACTGCCGAACTGGGCATCTACGAGATGGTGCACAACGGGCTGCGTCCTGTGGAGAACCCCTCCGAACTGCTGCTCAGCGACGTGAAAGACGGAGAAGAGCTGAGCGGAGTCGCTGTGGCCTGCTCCATCGAGGGTGTGCGCCCTCTGCTCATCGAGACCCAGGCGCTGGTCAGCACCGCCGCTTACGGCACGCCTCAGCGCTCAGCCACGGGCTTTGACCTGCGCCGGCTCAACATGCTGCTCGCCGTGCTT
>AUXO015642352.1_pt1 | contig 18936 bp, 16 predicted proteins | sample 768731 | NCBI WGS metagenome assembly AUXO01 (sample SAMN02715735, study PRJNA202380) | gut metagenome | biome: sheep rumen | host: Ovis aries | place: New Zealand: Palmerston North
ATTTGTTGCGAAGTTCAAAAATGCGTCATGTGCAATTCCAACATCAGAACTTATGCGCATAGCTCCGGCTTCATATCCGTTGGTTATGATACTGCACAGTTTATTGTCACCAGTAGCAAGTATTCCAGCGGCGGTATTCTTAAGAACGTTTCCATCAACGGGCAAATGCCTGGTTTGCTCAAGGACGTCGCAAACGACACTATATCCAATTTTAGCGGGCAAAGTCTTAATGCCGCCCTCTGATGACGAATAGACTATTACGGGAATAGGATCGCCTTCGGGCGTAGCTCCAGATGTCAGATAAATTGTTCCAGACTCAAGCAGGTCGATCCCTTGTATTTCAGACCAGAGAGTTGGATTCCAACTAGATCCGAATGATGAATATGGCCCTGAGTAAATTTTAAGATCTACTAAGTTATCTTGATCACGCACAGGAGAAGATGTAGCAAAAACATATATTGTGTCATTATTCAAATTCTGAAGACCAACGATGTCTCCCGTGAACTTACTATCACCGTTGAAAGATATTGGGCTTGATCCGTCTAATCCGAACTTAAAAATAGTTTTAGAACTATTCCATGTCAAAATCTTTTCGTCTGAGAACTTTATGTATCGTCTAGATCCTCCGGGTATTGAAATGGTCCTAGAATATGCCCAAGCGTTTGGATCAAACTGCTGTATCTCATGCTTTACAAGAGACCAGTTTTTAAACGCCAATAGATCTGGAAACTTTTTATCGTCTACTAGAAAGCTCCATGAATCAGGGCCAAGTATCATAGGCAAGCCTGTATAGCTGCTTTGGCTTTCAACGACGTATGCCGAAGTAATAGTCCGATTTGTCTGGTCCAACTTGTATAAAACAAATTTAGTATTTCCAAGAACAGGCTCCGCGCGCCATTCCCATGCATTGTCATCGATTTGCGTTGGCGTCGTATTGTCATATGTAGCGCTAAGCACTTCATTTATAGTCGCATAGAAATACCCGTCGCTCGTAACTGCGTTCGACATGTTTCCAACTAACACGCCGCGATTGCATATTGGACTTCCGCCTGTTTCAAAGCCTCTTAAAGACATAATTCCAAAATCATTCGACGTGAATGAGAATGAAGCCGGAGGAGTTGGAACTTTTTCTCCGCCTTGCATAGTATATTCATGACTGGTGACCGTCGTGTTTCTAGGTCTGAATCCAACGACAATGGAGTTGCTTTCTAAAAGATCATTGCTTTCAAAATCATTCTTTGAAACGCTTCCGCTAAAATCTAGCGTCCAGACGCTGCTTGTTCCAACGCTCTTGGCGTTCGGCAATGCAAGTTGTGAATCGCCGAGAAGCACTAAATCTTGATCAACCGTCGAAGTAAAATACGATAATATGCCAGAAGCTTCAGCGGATATATTAGAAGCTCCGTACATCACTGTGTAATCTAATAGTGTTCTAGGCGGAGTAGAAGATGACAGATGATTTTCCAAAAATGGGAATGATACTTCGCCATTGGCATCTATATGAGCGATAGACCGCAAGTTTCCAGCTTTAAAATCAACATATGCCGCATTTGACTGAGGATCTTTCACCACGTTGAAAATTGAATGCGAATCATGCGATATGTTTAAAAATCCTTCATCGCTTAGCAAATCTGAGGCATAAGTTGAAAACGCAGATATGAGCGTTGATTGCCCGTGGTTGAAAATCGTAAGATAAACCCTGCTGTCATCTAATAGTAAGATGTCACCGACCAAGAGATTTTGATCATTTGGCAATTCATATTCATTGAATGCCAGAGTGCCGTCAGGTAGAATCCAATTCAGCTGATCTTCCAAATATGAATAAGCCATCTGCTTGCCGCTAGACAGAAGCATCGGGACTACTATGATGTTTTGATTGTTATACGAAACTTTAACAGCAGGTCCGTTGACAACCGCGTTGTCATGCAGTTTATAAATGTTTTCAGCATCAAATGTGAATGAATAATAGTATGTCCCATCGCCTTTGTCAACTATAGACGGTGTTCTTACGCCTGGAACTTTAAGCGCTACAGCTATTGGGCTTTCGCTTCCATGATATATGTTTCCAATCGCGTATAGCTGCCCGTCTATTGTCAATGAGCTGCGCATGTCAAACGCATAGATGTTTCCATCATATCTGACTTCCCATCTGACCATGCCCTGAAAGGATTCTGAACCTTGATGAATTGTCTGCTTTTCATATGTGTCGGTTCTCATCGCAGGTCTCGTACTAGATACATCTCCGACTTTTATGAATCCAGCAAAACTATTGGAAAGATCATAGCATTCAGGATAGGAGAACATATCTTGCATTGTAGAAATTTCAGAATGCGTAGCAGAATTCCAAATCATGGGGTAGTCTGAAAGCTGCGACCACAGATTGTCTCGTTGAACTACATTGTACTGCAGATGCGATCCGGGGCTAGTGAATTTTTCTAAGAAATCTACCGCACCCGCGCATTTGTTTGAAAACACATTGTATTCAAGCGTCGAAAGGAATATTCCAGTCTTCGGCGAAGAGGTAGTCTTGTAGATCACGCGTATGTCATCTGAATTAATAAAGGCGTAAAATGCGTTTCCAATTTTTGAAACACCATTTATGCTAAAAGCATTTACATTTCCAGGAACTTCACATACCGTGCGATCTGAATTTAAAACATGCCTGTCCGTAGTCAGAATAAAACTATTGTCAGCGTTGGCTAAGTCATAAAATGCAAGAAATCCAGTTCGAGAATCGTCTTGGTCGTTTTTAGCTATCTCAACAATGGAGCTTATACTGTTTTCACATACTGAAATATCATTGGATGACGTCTTAATAGAATAGAAGACGTTTGATCTCTTTGTCATCCAATCTGCAAATGGCTCATCTATTCCGGCCGGTGTTTGCAGCTTTCGCCAATTAGTCATCTTGCCGTCGGAGTCAATGAGAGAATTCACATAAACTCCGTCAGTCGCGAATATAGCAGCGCTTTCGGCGGAATCAGGACCATATTTAGAAATGAATCCCGTTGGTTCAAATGTGACATCACCAACTTCCGGATTCAACCGGTATGCGTTTATCCCATCAATGAACAATGGAATTGCCTGTGAATTTGAAGAAATTCCAGTTAAAAACTCAGGTATGTTAAATTGTCCGTCTGTTTCAATTCCATTGAAATATCTTAAACGAAAGTTATTCAATAGAACAATGGACCTAGCCGTAGCATTATCAATTGTCATTTCTGTGTCATGCATTGATCACCGCCGATATAAAATATAAAAATATCAATGTTTTTTACCGCTTCTTTGATTGAATGTCATCAGAATATTCCAACCCGAATGAGAAACCGCCTATGACCATGAAAAATCTTTCAGAATTAGGATTATTGGGATCATATTTCAATTCATGATTTTGCGCGTTGCCCTTTAAATTTGAACATAAATGACTCATCCAAAAAACAAAATCACTTTTCCAATCAAGGGGTTCTGTATCGTGCTTTTTAGGAAGGCCAGTGTCTCCAGATCCGGGGAATACAGTATACATATAAGATAAAAGCGTATTCCATGCAGCCTGTGCTGTATTCGCATGGAACTTATTGGAAAACTCAGTCCCATTGAATTTAAATTTCACATCATCATGAAAAGTATTCTTTAAAATGTTTTCATCGTGTATCAAACTTGTATTAGCCGCTATTGGAATTACATAGCGATCACCATTAGATATAAGATCAACTCTGTTTTCTTTTACAAAAGTTGGAATATGATCATATGGATATGGAGCGATAATGTCGCAATCTTGTTTTTTATCGTTATCATCACCCCAGTCTTGGCTTGCACGTCCCCAAAAACACGTTTTAATAGTGTTAGTTACACCATATGAGCCACGCAGCAAAATATCAGTCTTTATTGAAAAACCAATATATTTTACAATCCCTATTAATATTAATTCCCATCTTACTTTGTTTGGGTTTATGTAAAAAATACCTTTATTGAATTTGAATGTATCGCCACGCCATTCAACTGAGTCATCCATCAATGCGTCTTTAACCAACGCCCACTGGTCATCAAATTCATTTATTGGTCTTGATGCGCCCAAATAGGTCCCAGTTCCGCATGTTCCCATGGCTTTATAATCTTCTTTATCGTCATCGTCATCGCCTTTAGAATAGGTCTGGTCCATATATTCCTCGGGAGAATCTCCACTATAGCCACGCCTATATTTCATATAATATGGATCTTCATTTATACGTCCATTCTTAATTTTAGATGTAGAACGTCTATCATCATTATGGTCATAATTGATTCCAGTTCTAAGGCATCGTATGTTGGCGTTTGAAAACTCAGCCAAAAACGGCGTCTGACGTAGATTTGACAATTCTATGGATGCGTCTTTATCAAAAACTGGATAGTATGTCTTATCTGCCACGGCCCTGATTTTAGTCACCATGTAGTCTGGAAAATATTTGCAGTTTTCTGTCTGGCGCGGATAGTGATTAGAACCGCAACTTAAGAAACTAGGCCTATGCCTCTGAAAATAGTGATATGAAGAATTTACCTGTGAACTAATGTTAGAAACTGTGAATATTTCAAATTTAGGGTTTTCAGTGCCTCTTCCATTGTAACTCTGCTTTGTATCGTAGTATTCCTTTTCACACCAATACGCATACGGAGTTGCCAAAATGCCCTCGCCGTCGCGCTGTGGATTCAAACCGTTGCATGGGGCATATGCGGCTTCGCCCTCTTGAGTCTTGGTGCTTAATGCCGTAGCGTTATACCATACGCCTTCTCCATTGAAATCACATGACAACTCAGAATAGTATTTGGCTCTGCCATTGTTTCTATTAGTTGTAGGAGGATTAAACCGGTTGGCTATGGGATTTTGATATACGTCATACGGATTTGTGGCAAGACACCATATCTTATCTTCAGAACGCCGCTTGTTGTATGAACTAATGACAGGAAACGCAAGTTCATCTTCGCGGCCAATTGTCAGCATTCTCTCATAATCGGGTATGTAATATATTTGTCCGTATTCGCATGTCAACGTAAAGTTTTTATTGTTGTCAGAAGTGCTTCTAAACGGGCATAATCCCAAAGTGCCTAGCTTGTCGTGAATTCCAGGATTGCTGCCATCATCCATTTTATAATAATCTGCAAAACAGTTGTTATTACTGAATGTAATAGTTATATATCCGTTTTCAATAAGCTCCGGAGGAGGCGGATCGTCAGTGTCGTCTGTCGTGTCGAACAAAAGCGAAAGCTCGCGCGAAATATGCCTGTTTATCTGCGTGAGATTTTCATACAGCTCATTGACTACTTCGGCCAGCGCCACATTATACGGTGAAATCGAATCTTTGTGCTCTATATCCTTTATCTTCTGCGCGTAGTACGATGAAATGTCAACATGGCTGTTTGGATTGCTGCACGCGTATTTAAGCCACCCCCTGTAATTCTGCCAGCTGCTCAGTCCCACCCATTCAGGATTTTCCTTGAAAAATTTCACAGCGCTTGTCTCATTTGCCCAGTTGACATAATCAAACCTGTCATCCCAGACATAGATGTCTGCGGAGCTCTTCGCGCTATTTTTATAATTTACCCAGATTCCATCTCCGATATTATAACTGAATAAATCACTTAACGCATCCTTGGTAAAATACCCCCAAAGCGCTCGTCTTATGAAAAACCCTGCAGATGGGCCAAGCTCAGTTGTCGATTTGAACATCTGAAACTTAGCATGCCTATAGAATGACTGACGATAGAAGGCGTTGAATACATGGTCTAAAAACTTCTTATCGTCATCTAAGTCAGTAACTCTAAGTTCAAACGGCGATCCCGAACGGTTAGTATAGCTTGATAAGAAGCTGCTTTTCGTATCTGCTAACTGTTTGAATATTCCATTAGCAGCTGAAACGGAAAATGGCAAAGTGACTTGATCATAAATTTGAGAATTGTTTACCGGATATTTCGGATCGAACAGATTTTTGATTTTATCAGGCGCTGAAGAATCCGGAGAGCTTACATACTTCTGCCACGGCACATCATATGGATCTTCAAATGGAAAAAGAATTCGTCTAGAATAAAGTGATGACAAATGTCTTGATGACACCGCGGCTGAAGTCTGGGTGTCATTGCTTAATCTGATAAGCTCTTCAGGCTGTAACGTTAAAAATGGCATTTCGTTTTTCCGATGTATTATTTACAATTCAAACATCAAAAACTTAGAAACGACTATAAATAAAATAGCCGGCGATAGAAAATCTATCAGCCGGCCTTACATATTTAATTTATCATACTGCACGCGATCATCTATTATGACGATGTCTCAATGAACGTGGACTATGCGCCTCACGTGATTCTTGAACTTGCATATCAGATGCGAATGGATGCAGCCATTTGCGAACGCCGTCTTCAAACGCGCGCGGACTAAGGTTGTCAGCGATCAAATCGAAGAACTCGTTGATTCCGAACTGCTTGACAAACTGCTGCATCTTCTTGATGTACATGTCTGATTTATTCTGACTGTACCCGACTCCGCCTCGCTGGGCTTCTCCGACTTTGCAGCTCTTATTTAACTCATCGTCTTCGACTACCGCGATGCTATCGTCGCATTCATCTACAGGCATTGCGTCGAGATTGTTCATTTCAATACTAGTTCTTAAATCTTCATCGTCGTCATCGCCGTAATCATGCTCATTGTTATACCACCCGTGAGGATGGCGATCCATCCACTCTTGCGCGTGAAGATCGTCATAGTCTTCATCATCGTCATCATCCGGCTTCTGAATGGCCGACATAATGATCTTTTTAACGCCGGGCGTGGCGTGGGCGTCTATGATTTTTGGAAGGTCTTCTTTGAATTCTTCAACGTCGTCGGGGTACCAGCCTTCAGACGCATACAGGCCGAGTATCAGCCTCTTAACGGGCTTTTCAAGCCATGGATAAGCGTCGGCTATGATCTTCTTAAAATCGTCTTCAGTCGATTCTTTGACAAGTCTTTTTAAATTACCAATGTTCATTTTCATAGTTAAACAATCCTTTATTGCTTTCTGGATTCCATAATCAGTCTCTTGATCTGACCGATAGTCAAAGTCACCTTAGTGTTTTCATTGACACGTTTTCTAATACTTTCCGCGGCGATTCTGTCGACGGCGTTGGCAGGATTTGTATCGCCCTCCGGGAACTGCGGCATGTATTGTCTCGCATGGTCCCCTATCGGGGCGGCGGAATACATCGTGACCGAAATGTTGTGCCAGAGATAGCGTATCAGCTCATCTTTATTTTCAACGCGGGCATTGGCAGTGAGCGGGGCGGCTTTAATGATCTCCATTACTTCATCCGTCAAATTTTCATCTACTATTTTACTAAGCGTTTCATAATCGAACGTGCCGCTGTCATACATGTTGATGTCTCCGCCTTTTTGCGGATTGATAGCGGAACCGCCGGCGGCGACAAGAGTGCCCTGCGCGAACTTCAGGACGTCATCGGCCGACTCAAATGAACCGTGAATGACATACGCGTCCAGCTGGCATGTAGGATTGAAAGCGTAGAACTTGCTCCAGCGGTGATGCCCGTCTATAAGATACATCACATTGTCAACTTCGCATACGACGATGGGATCGCTAGGCGGATTGGCACTTGGATCCATGGGAATTTTAACTCCCTTCGCCGAAAGCACCAGCTTGACGGCGTTTTGACCGGCTACTTTCCATTTGCCGTTGAGCATCGGCGCGAGGGACTTATAGGCGAAAATCTCATTCTGTGTCGGATGTAAGTCTCGGATTCCTATGAATTCGCGCGTTACCTTGATTTTGCTGAATTCATTTTTCCAACCCTTTTTAAAAAGTCTGAACAGAGCGATTGACTTGGGGTCTTTAGACTTAGACAAGAAGTCAAGCTGCTTGCAGAATTCCTCGAATGAAGCCTTGTCAAGTTCATCGTCTATGTCCTGGTAAGTCACGCCGTCCTGGTTCTTCAATTGGTCCAGCGTCTCAGTCATCCTAGCCAAATGCCTTCTTCTATCGTCAATTCTCATTTTTATCTCTTTATTCAAATGTTAAAACTATTTACAATATGCAAGTCTTATTTTCCGCTGCATTCCTTCACAAGCCTTTTTATCTGGCCGATCGTAAGAGTAATTTTTTGCGATTCACTTAAAGAAGAACTACCCTTGACTACGACATTAACAATCTTTTCAATTAAATCCCAGCCTAATATTCTATTTGTACAGACATTGATGTAGTTCTTCATATATCTATAATCAGTGCCGCACTTAGCCTTTGCGCGATTTATCAAATCCATGAAATAAGTCTTGAAGTCTTCAGCTTGCTCTTCATCGCTTATGTCTACATTGAGATCAAAGTTCTGCTTGAACTTGTCATCGCACCGCTCATATTCTTTTTTGTTTTTAGCATAATAAAATAAATTATAGTCGCAATTGAACTCAGCATTTCTCTTCCCTATTGGATCCCAGCCCGAGTAGACAGATGTTGAAACACTATGACCAGAAATTCTATAAAAATTTTGTTTACGAGAAATAATGTATACAAGTCCATGGAACTTGCGACCGCCATTTACTTCAACTGGAATAAACATACTATTGTATGCATATTCGTTGTAAACTTCATTTAAAATGCCAGCAATGGCGCTTGATGTGTCAGCCATTCCTGAAAACGGAAGTTCTTTAGTGACATATTTATTATAGAGATCAGTTATCCATTCTTCAACTTTGTCTTGGCCAAATTCCTTGAGTATAGTATCCCAGAAAACTTGCACACAGTTCTGATGGGAAAGATATAACATGTAGATTATCTTCCATAATTCAAACTCTACTGTATAATATTCCGAAAGACGATCAAATTCGCCGCCCAGTTTAGTACCATCTTCAAATAGATCTATTTGTTCTTCTTCTTTATCTTTATCCCATGGGCATAGACGTAGTTCATCATCTCCCAGTCGTGAAACCGGAGGTTTGCGACGTATTTCTTTCCACCAAACATTAAGAAACTTATCAATCTTACGATCATAAGAATCATTGATAAAATTCAATACCATGTCAAAGAATTCATCTGGAGATTTGTCTGTTTTCTTATTAGCAACAAGTTCAATTTTCCTTTGTAGATCCTTTGGAAATGACGGAGAAAAATCTAATAAATGTTTGTCAAATGCTGTCATATGTTTATCATCCTTTTATTATTGAAAGTGTATGTTCACAAATCTCGTTTATCTCTTTAACAATTTCACCAGGCAGAGAAAGCCATGAATCAAATACAGACCTGTCCGTCATCGCCTTGATTCGCTTGAATGCGTCGACTGCCTTGAAATTCGATTTCTCGACATTCAGCTTCTCAATGATTTTCAAGATGTCTTCGCACTCATAATTGATGTCACGTACCTGCTGTCCCGTGATATAACGCCAGCCATTGTCTTTTCTTTTGGTAATGTCGGCGATACGCTTAAGCGAGCGGCGCAGATAGTCAGTGATGTCTATTTCGCCAGATGCCTCTTCCAGCAGTCGTTTCAGCTGCCCTATGGTCAAAGTCAGTTTCGTATCTTCAGCTATAGGTTGATCGTGCATATAGTTTATTTGTCAAACACATTGTAGATCACGTCTCCGGCCGCGTTAGCCAAACCTTTAGGGAGAAACTGTACAGTGAACTCATCTACAGTATTGATTAACTTATCCAGAAAGCGATTCGCTTCTTTTCTGGCATTTTTTGGTTCTTCAAGTTCTCTGATGTCTTTAAGCGCTTCAACAACTGAATCGGCCAGACGAGAAGCGAACTTGTCAAAATAACGTTTTTCTTCATCAGTTATCATAGCTTCATTGACCAAATGTTTCAGTTGTCCAATTGTAAGTGTAACTTTCTGGTTTTCATCAAGTTTTTTCATACTATCCTCTAAATATTCAGTCGCATCTAATTTTTATTCAACATACTGTTTTGCAAGTTCTTCCAGTTTGTCTATCGCGCAGTATTCGCAATAGTCATCATCATCATTGTCGATTTCGGATTCAAACTCATCATAGGTGTCGTCATCCATTTTACCAACTATCGAATCAACACGGTTCCAGTCGTCGTCGGGAAGCGTCCTGATTTTATAGTGATTCGTAAGCCACCCCCACAATGAGCCAAGACGACTTGGATCGTCGACACGTTCATCACAGCTATCACAATATCCGTAGAACTCCTCATTCATCTCCCCACCATTTGGATGGCCGTCGATGGCGTCCCATCTGGACTTCCATTCTTTAGTTTCCTTTACCAACCTCTTTAGCTGTCCAAGCGTTAGTGTAACTTTTTGATTCTCACTTATCTTTTTCATAGTAGTTTCCTTTTCGTTTATTTTGTCAATGTCTCCGGAATTGAACCCCATTGAATTGTACTTTTCGTCGTCGAACTTGACGATGAACGACTTCCAACCATGTTTGTCTTCCGGGTCTATCCGCACGATGGTTCCAATTTGCCCATTCTGCCTGCAACGGATGTTGTCCGCCACCTTTACGCGGTCGCCTATGGAAAAAGAATCCTCCTTGGCCTTTAGCTCCTCTGCCGTTGGAAACTTTGAGTTTGGGAACAATTTTTTCAAGTCAAGCATCATGTACCTTTCTTTTGAAATGACATTTATGCCTGCAGTTCTTCAATAAGAGCATCGACCGCATGGTAAGCTGCGCTAATACGCGGGTCAACGGGGTCGCTCATAGATTTGATTAGAGCCTGGTCAATCAGTTGAATGATTTTATTGAGCTTCTCGGCGCACTGGAGACGCTTGGTGTATGAGAAGTCTCCTTCTCCAGCTGCGGTCCTATAAAGTTCACCTAGAACTTCGCCCACCCGTTCGACGTCCTTGTCTCCCAGCCCGGAGCCAACTGCCTCTTCGGATTCCTTAACCAATTTTTTTAACTGCCCAATAGTCAAAGTCACTTTTTGATTTTCGTTTATCTTTTTCATAGTTTATTCCTTATACTCGTTCCACTGTTATCTTAAAAGTATTCCCGCCATAAGGCTTAGATGTCACTACAGTTACTACATTCGTGTCATAGTCAACATCAACCGATTCAATGTTCTCCCAGTTATTGTCAAGCAAACTTTCAAGCATATCGCAAATGGCAGTTTCATCATATGGAGGAATTGAATAGTCTTCTTCTGATTCCTTAACTAACTTCTTCAACTGACCAACAGTCAAAGTTATCTTTGTGTTTTCATTTATCTTTTTCATATCAGCCTCTGATTTCTTATCTGTTACTATAAACCGGAAATGCGGTGTGACTTTTTCTGAATACTCTGCGGCCCATATAGACCTAGCGTAAACATTATGTGAGCCATCACTAACACCCAATCTAAATATTCGCCTATCATAGTCAACATATTCAACTTTTAGATTTGAAACATCTACATCGAAATCCATTATTCGTTCAGCAATTGACCAAAGATGTTCATTATATGCCTTTTCAGCATCATCGACTCTTCTATCAACATTATTCACTCCATGATTTTCCAGATAATTCTGAATGCTTTTAATAAAATCATCATGCCAGTCCTCAAGTTGCGGCTTCAAGATTTCAACTATATGTTTTTTATTTTCAAAGTTGTTTTTCCGTTCTGCGCTTCGTTCTCTTTGTTCCTTGTCAATTGAATTATCTGAACCTTGTTCTTTTCGCAACATGGATTTATATTTTAACTCGTCAATCTTGGTTATGGAAAAATTAAATCCATCTGGAAGGAAAAGACAAGCAACTGAGTAATAATTTGGATGTCTCTCCCCCGGCTTGGTGTATCTTACGCCTAATACTTTTATAACTTCATCTTTATTACTAAGAATATCAATTGAAACAGCACCTAGTAAATCATAAAGTTCTTTTATAACATCATCAAGCGTTGTTGGCTTTTTATTTTTAGTAATAAAAACCATAGCATCTTTCAAGTTTTCGATAAATTCTCGATAGTGCATATTGTTTCCTTAAAAACTGTATCTAAACTTGATTATTCCAAAGTGCGCTAGATTCCTCTGCTCGTCATATTCCTTTGTTCTCAAGCAGTAACTGAAATCCACGCCGAATCCATGATAGGTAGTACCGACTCCTATCAAACCTTCCGCAACTACAACCTTCTTGTCAACGGAACTTTCATCCGCGTCTAAAAAATAATTGTAAGCCACAAAATCCGTGTCCACGCCCATCATCAAATATGTCTTGAAGTTTGAAGGGTCTCTTGTCTCAACTACTGGCAAGCCTGTTTCATATCCGGGATTGTAGCCTCCGAAACAAAAATACTGGAACAGACCAACCGAACCAATGACATTAACCGAGCCAGCACTTCCAGTCAAAACGGGCGTCAGGTAATACCAGTCATTATGGTATAGCCAGAACATCTTCTTCGCAATGGCCTGTGCCTCGAGTCCGTGACCCTTGATCTGATTGTCCCATCCGAGTGGCTTCTTCGCGCCAATCCAGTCGTGAATCGTGTCCTGCGTCTCCTCAGCCAGTGAGTTCTTTCCAATGAAACCCAACTGCAAGGCGAAGAATTCAAGGTTGTTGCGCCTAAACGAGCCTTCAAGATACATCCAACCAGCGTATTGGCGGTCGCCAATCTGGTTTTCGGTTGTTTGGAGATTCATAGGGGTGTACATGGACTGTCCCCATGCGACACCCCAGTGATCTGCTAGATATTCCAAGCGAACGCCGTTGGAATAGTCATTGTCAGAATGTCGTTTGTCAGTATTTAGTTTGTTCGGAATGATTATGTCATTGTCGAACTCAAACGAAACAGTATCGGCCATTGACATGACCGAAAACAGACATAAGATTATCAGAAGAAGTTTTTTCATATTAATCTACGCGTGTTAATGTTCCGCCAAATGGAGAGGGCGTGTTTTGGCCGACCTTCATCTGAAATGCCGTCTGGTAGAATTCTTTGATTTTTTCAGTGGGGTAATCATCCCACCCGGTGCATTCTGCGAAAAGACCCATCGGCGTATCTGCAGCTATAATCTGTCTATCGCTCGTTGTATGTAGGATAAAAACCTTTTGCCCGTCATAGTCAATCGTCATTGAGTCATGTTCACCAGGGCGGTCATCATAAAATTTCGCTTCTTTAACCAGTCTCTTCAACTGGTTTAGTGTCAAAGTTACCTTTTGATTTTCATTTATGTTCTTCATAATTTGTTTTCCTCTAAACCCTTTCGATTTCAAACAAATCGTATCGTCCCATCCGCAGAGGCTTGTCACGCGCTATCCAATAGGCATCAGCCTTACGTACACCATCATCGACAAGATTAGCTGTTTTAATGAGCGCCTGCTGCAATCGCTTCATATTCTTAACAGTAACCGTGCGCACTACGATTGTATGGGCGTCATAATTGACGCGGACTTCACAAGTCTTGCCAACCTCAAGTCCCATAACTCCAAGAGCGTTTTTGATTTTTTCAGCAACAAAATCTAACGTCTTCTTCACGGCAGCATCGTCTTTTTTCTTAGATTTAGCTTCCTTGACTAACTTCTTTAACTGGCCAAGCGTCAAGGTGACTTTCTGGTTTTCATTTAATTTCATAGTATTGTCCTTTAAATTTTCAATTAAACAACGGTTACATTTCCCTTTGACAAGTTCTCAATGCACTTGTTCAAATTCTCCATAGGGTTATACCCGATAGAATTCGCGCTGTCTGTTTCGCTGCCGACTCCGAAAATGTACTTCTTGAACTTGGCCACAACAGCGTCCGTTGGAGATTTACGCTCTGGGAATTTCTCCATCAGAACCGTAAACCTATCGAGAACCTGTGTCTCTTTGGCGCCCGCGGCCAGAATAGTGGCTTTGACATCGGACCAGCGTTTCAACGCTATCTGCAGATAATTGCGCAAGTCAGTGTAGAACTTGCTGGCTTCAGGATTGCTCTGCGTATTGAACATGTTCGTGCACCACGACAGCAATGACGCGTCGTTTGTCGCGATATCTTCGGGATATTCTGCGTCATCATTGAATTCAAGCTTCAAGAACACGCGACCCTGGTCGTCGGCGAACAAACGGCTGCCGTTTGTGAAAGTGCTCGTAAACATCAACGTGCCGAATTCCCCGCCTTCAACCTGGCCGGGGTTGATTCCTACGCTCTTCATGTAGTCGTTGACATACTGCGCTGCGAAGTCCATGTCGTATGCGATGGCAAGCAGCGGATATGACTTCCACTTAGTGCGCATGTCATTGAACTTGTACGGGTCTGTATTGTCCTTTATCAGATAGTTCAGATCAGCGCCGCCGAACATGCGCTCTGTAATTTCAATCGTCTTGGCCGTGCGCAGGCCAATGCTCATAAAGCTCTTCCATTTAAGTTTCGTCCAGTCAGAATCGCCTTCGCCGAACAAAAGTCTGCTAGGCGCCGTAGCCGCCTGGGCTGGCGTATTTGAATTTGAAGGAGCCATTGACTTGACTAAGTCCGGTGAAACTTCTTGCTCGTCTTCATTCAGCGTATCTGCGTCAAGATCATTGATTCCGAATATCTTCCATCCACGCTGGGTTGTCAACGGGTTTATAACGGTGTTTGCGATGACATTGGCTTCGCGCTCTGAAAGACAGTCCCATATAGTCTCATAGAAATGATTTTCATAGTCGTCCATTTCGTCAAGCGCTATCTCGTCCGCTTCTCTGTCTTCGGGTATGTCATCGTATTTGCCGTCCCGGTACGACTGGGCAAAGCCCATCAATGAAAATATTGAATTGATCTTAATCAATGAAAGATCAAGTTTTTCCATGATGTCTGTCTCATTGTTATTGGCTATTGTCGCCAACGCCTTGCAAATAGTTGAGTATTTGTCTTCAAATACATTGAGCACGGCGCGCTTGGCATCCCCCTCAAAATCAGCGAACAAACGGTTTTTAATTACAAGCTGAATGCCTTCAATATATCCGCGCTCGACTGAGACAAGCCAGCATTTGGCTACCAGCTTTTCAATCAGATTAGAAACAAATTCATGCTGCTTCTCATATTCAACTTCATGGTCGACGGGTCTGTCCGGGTCGACATCATTGACTGTAAAATAGACAGTCTGAAACCTGGGATCTGTCAAATGCCAGTTTGAATCCATGTGCTCGCTGAGAAAACGCTGGCTTGCAGTCTCAAGCTCGATTCCCTGCTTGTTCAAAAATTCAGCCGCGGGGAATGCATTCGCCGAAGCAACTACATTCTGAAGCTTGTCAGGCTCCATCATGATGTACATTCTAGAGATGACCGTGTATTTGTTTTTCTGGCCATTCTCTTTGTCGAGTTTTTGCACCAGATCGCGAATGCACCCCTTGAGGCTTCCGATGAACTGCGCTGGTTTTTCAAGGTTCGTCTCTTCGTAATTCCAAGTCCAATCTTCGCCGACGTCATTCTTAATATAGGCTACAATGGCGTCGCAGTCCGTCATGTCTGATTTGTTCTCGTCGGGCTTGGCGTTAAAACTGTCCATCAGCGTATCGCGGTCAAAGACGGTGTACGCAGATTTGTTAAGAGGCATTATAATATACGTATGAACCGCCTCCTTCTTCACTATTTCAGCGGCGGCTCCCAAAAACACTTCGTTTAAAGACTGTTTTGAAGACATAATCATTTTCCTGGTTCTACTGTCGTTGGATTTTTATTACATTTTCATCCATTACTTTTTATTTACAATTTGACTAACGCTAATAAATGTAATTTGTAAATAATAATGTTTATAGGGCATATCAATCATGAAACTTAATGAAAACACAAAAATCACATTGACGATTCACCAGATAAAAGCAATAATTAAAGAATCGTTTGAGTATGAAGGCTTGAGAGAAGATCTCGAAGACAGCGAAAACATTGATCTCCAACCGCGTCTGCCAAATCATCTTAAAACCACATTCGACGTCATAGTATTGAAAGACGGCGTTAAATTAGACGTAAACGCTAAAATTGAAAAAATAAATAATAAAAAAATATTATATTTTGTTCCGGCTGAATTCAAAAAATCTGACTTTAAAGCATGTGATAAAATAACGGCAGGCGATATTACCTGTTTCCCAAAAGAAGCTAAATTATTTGAGTCAGACGATGATTTAGACGAACCATGGTTAGCCAAAACTGCTCGCGCTTCATTAGATGTTAAAAATAAAACCCTGACTTTTAATTTTTAACCGTATTTTTAAAAATATTTTTATAAAAATCAGCTGGCCTCGCTTTAATAAGCGGACCGGCTTCTTACGTTTTATTCAAACTGCGGCTTTACCATCCACCGCTCGGGGAAAGTATGATTTCACTTTTTAGTTTTCCGCCTGGCGTAATCACTGAAAACTTGTATGTATTAATCATACTTCCATAACATTCGGTCTCATACCGTTCAGAATAGTCCCTGTCTTCGCAGTCTTCGGCCTTGAATGGCTCGACTTTCAATGTGTCTCTCAGCGTTTTGACGGCGCGGAGCTTGTCGATTGTCTTTCTAATCCAATCCGAATGATCAAACGCGATATACTGCCATTCTTCGGGGGAATCAAGATGTCCACGCTTTCCAGAAGCGTCGCCGTATCTACATTTCATCGGATCTAGTTTGAAATTGGCGTATTTTTCGGCTATTTTAGAAAGAATCTCCCATTCGTGGCACGGCTTTTCAAATTTTCTGGCCTGCGTCGGAATACTGAAGATCGTATCTGAATAGCTGGAATACCATGAACCGTATTTTTTAGCGTAGGTTTCCGATTTCAGAACCATGCCGCCGGCGGAGACGACTCCCTGGCGTACTTTGTCTCCGAACTCTTTCGCCTCGCCTGTATTAAGCTCATAGTCTTCATGGTTGATAGTCACGCGGGCGAAAACGCTGTCGTCCATCCGCCGCCATGTCCGGGCTTCGAGACGCCCGCATTTAGAATCGCCGCTCGGCGTGAGAAGCTGCCGGACGGCCTGGGCCACTAATGTGTCTTTGTTTCCCTCCGCTTTGACAACCTTTGTTTTTTCATCAAACGCGTTCTTACTAATATACGTATGCGGGTTCTTGACTACCGCGCGCCTGGTACTCGGGCCAAATGCGTTGTCATATATGGTTTCAACTGAAGCCGGTATGATAACATGTTCGATTCCAGTCATATCAAATGCGTTGTTTTCAATTTGGACCAAAGAATCCGGGAGGTTTATCTTTTTCAAGCTCCTGCAATACGCGAACGCGTGATCTCCAATGGTCTTAAGCGTATTTGGAAAATTTATTTTCTCCAAATTTATGCAATCGTTGAACGCCAATCTGCCTATTTCAGTCAAACCATTTGGAAGTTTGACAGAAACGATATTGCGATGTTCAAACGCGCCGTGATAACCGCGTAAAAGACGTATTCTTCCGCCTTCTATATCGTATTCTTTATCGGCGAACCATACCCCTATTTTTTTAACTCCGTGCGGAATAACGACGTCGCCGCCGGGACCGTTGTACTTTGTCAACGTCCCGTCTTTGTCTATTTCGAATTCGGGGACATCACTAGAACTTTCCAGCTCCTCAGCTTCAAGAACAAGTTTTTTCAGCTGATTGAACGTTAAAACCGACTTCATTTTATTATTTCGCCTGTTCTGAATTAGTCCCAGAAATCATAAGACTTGGGCTGGCCATCCCATTTCCGCAGACGTTCGGAATCATATTCTCCCTTAAGACTGCCGAACCGCGTAAATCTTCTTCTGAATACCCGGCCTTTCGATTTTTCGTCGGGAACGCATTTTCCGCTCATGTGGTCGCCGCTGACTGACTTGTTTCCTAACTTCCGGAGAGTCACCGTCGCGCCTGCCACGCTGACGACCTCGTAGAATGAAACAATAATCATATTGTAGCCGCCGGATGAATAGAGGATGTCTCCGCTTTTCAGATCTGAAAGATCATCGCCGTAGCTTTCCCTTACCAATTTCTTCAGCTGGCCGAACGTAAGAGTGATTTTCTGGTTTTCATTGATTTTCATAAATGGATTCCTTTAAAAATTTATTATTATTTACAATTTGAACGGCGATAAAAGACACAGCAGCCCTTCATGGTTATCATTAGTTCACAATTGGTATTTCATATGTTTCATATATCGAGAATTGTAAATAAAAATGAATCAAAATTTAAAAAAGGATGAATATGATACATTTATTTGAAAAGAAACAGCGCAGAGCCAGCGGCGTTCATTATGTCGGTGGAGAAACAGCTAAAAATTACGCAGTTCCGGTAACGAAAAAAGACGTCCCGAGACAGCTTAAACTAGCTATTGAAGGCAGTCCGATAATGAAGACCAACAAAGGCGTGGAGCTGACCACCGTTCCGGGATCTAAGTGCGGCTGTTTCGGCGGAAAGATAGACAGCCCTAAAAATGTTGAATTTCCGTGGCTATATATTTTCATTCCACCTACAATTCCAAACCCCGCGGCCCTTAACTATACGGCGCGCCGTGGCCATCCGCCGGCTGCAGAAATTCCCAATATGACACAGGCCCGCAAGCGCGAGCTTCGCAATCTCTGTAAAAAAGTCGGATGGGAATTAAATACGGAAGACTTATGGGACAAACCAGAGGATAAATCGAATCTCGACGACGATGACGGGCCCGGCAGAGACTGGGCCGACATGGACCATTCGGGCGATTCGAATGAAACTGTCGAGTTTTATAAGAAAATGGAAGAAATGCGTTCTAACGGATGGTATTCCTATATGATCGCGCCGAAGGGCAATTTTACGCTTCCTGAAAAATGGGAAGTCACTGTCGGACAGGAAAACGACGAGGATAAAATCCGTCGCCAGACGTATGACCGCCGTTACAACAGCTTAGACAGCGCCGACGACGTAGTGGCCACTTACGGCGATATGCGAAATGCCGACGATGATTTTTCAGGATATGGCCGCGTTACAGAATCTACGAAAGTTACGTTGACTATCGGCCAGATCAAGAAGTTAGTCGCCGAATCAAGAAGCAAGCAGTCGGTCAGCGAAGCCGCCAGACCTAGGGGAAAGCGCAGCGGCGG
>AUXO012345906.1_pt1 | contig 18934 bp, 14 predicted proteins | sample 768731 | NCBI WGS metagenome assembly AUXO01 (sample SAMN02715735, study PRJNA202380) | gut metagenome | biome: sheep rumen | host: Ovis aries | place: New Zealand: Palmerston North
TTCGGTACAAACGACTTAACACAAATGACATTCGGTTTCTCAAGAGACGATGCAGGTAAGTTCTTACCAGCATACTACAATGCTAAGATCTACGAATCAGATCCATTCGCAAGACTTGATACAACTGGTGTTGGTAAGTTAATGGATATGGCAGTTAAGATGGGTCATGCTTCACGTCCTGATATCCACTGTGGTATCTGCGGTGAACATGGTGGTGATCCTTCATCAATCGAATTCTGTCATGCTATCGGACTTGATTATGTATCATGTTCTCCATTCAGAGTACCTATCGCTAGACTTGCTGCTGCTCAAGCAAACATCAAGAATCCTAGAAAATAATAGGTAATTAAAATTGAATTAATAGACACTTTGTGGAAACAAAGTGTCTATTTTTATTAATAATTATGGTATATTAATTTAGGGGAACTTTTATGAATAATGATGAAAAAAGAATTTGGCTTATTAATTATTTAATTAATGAGAATCCAGTTTACAAAGATATCGAGATTCCAAAAGATAGTGACGCACAGTTTAGGCTATTTAGAAGTCTATGCAATGTTCGTATGCCAAATCCTATTTCAGAAGAGTTTCTAAAAATTCAAGATGAATACCTAAAAGAAGAGAATAAAAAGAAAGGCATTGTTGATGTGTCTACACTAAAGCCTGTAAAGAAGAATAATAAGATATTTATTTGGCAAGGTGACATTACTAAATTAAAAGTAGATGCCATTGTTAATGCTGCAAATTCTGAAATGCTTGGTTGTTTTAGACAATGTCATGCTTGTATAGATAATTGCATACACACATATGCTGGCGTAGAACTTAGACTAAAATGTAATGAAATAATAAAAGCACAAGGGCATTTAGAGCCAACAGGAAGCGCAAAGATAACTTATGCATATAATTTACCATCTAGATATATAATTCATACAGTAGGCCCTATTATTGGCTATGGTTTAACGACAAAAGAAATAAACGAATTAAGAAGCTGTTATAGAGAATGTTTAAAAGTGGCAGATAATCATGAAGTAAAATCAATTGCCTTTTGTTGTATTTCTACAGGTGTTTTTAGATTTCCGCAAAAGGAAGCTGCAAAGATTGCAATCGAAGAAGTAGAGAAGTTTTTACCAACCTCAAAGCATATAAATAAGGTAATTTTTGATGTATTTGGAAATGACGATTTAGACTTATATAATTCGATGTTAAACTAGATTGCCAAATATCCGTCCTATTTTTCCAATTATAAAAAACCAATATTATTTTCATCTAGAATAAGAGCAGAAAAAGGGCTAATAATTCGGACCTCATTGTAATAAAAATTTGGGGTATGTATAGATGGTTAAGTTAACAGATTATATCAAAAGTGTATACGATAATGATAGTTCCGCTATCATTATTTGTGATTTAGATCACAATATAGTATATGCGAATAAGGCTGCAGAAGAATTTTATCATGAAAAGAAACTTGTTGGAGAAAATCATTTTAACGAATTTGATGAAAAGTTCAAAAGATTAGTGGATCATGTAATTACATGGTTTAATTTAAGTGTTAATAATAATCGCGTACATACGTACTATTCAGAAAAAACAAATACAGACTTTTTTATTGAAGCCATTAGAGATCCATATGGGAAAATGATAGGGTATTTAGGTAGATCCCAAAAGAAAAATAGTGATTCACCTTGTCTTTACGACTTTCTGACTCTAAATGAGATAATTTGACAACAGCCAATATAATTGTATAATTAAATAAGATGCTATTATATAAATAGCAATGGAGATTTTATGAGAGATCATATAGTTATTATTGGCGCAGGAAAATTTGGTTCTTACTTAGCAAGCAAGTTATCTGCTGACGGCCAAGATGTTGTACTTATTGATAAGGACGAAAAGTCATTTAAGAATGTATCAGACGATTTCGCTGGTATTGAGATTAATGACGATGCATTTGAAGCATCAACACTAGAAGAAGCGGAAATCACAAAAGCATCTCAAGTAGTAATTGCCACAGAAAGTGATAATACAAACATTTTCTTAGCAAGTATTTGTGATGAACTTTATCACGTAAAGAAGATTTTTGTAAGACAAAGTAATAACGACAAGGATCAATTATTCAAGTTAACAAAATTAAATGTTATTAATCCTTTCGATTTATCTATTAAGAGATACGTAGAAATAACATCGGAGGAAAAGAACTAATGAGGATACTAGTTGCCGGTGGTAGAAATGAAGCGGACTTCATTATTAAGAAGTTTAAAGAAGAAAAACATCAGATTACTGTAGTTAATCAAGATGTTGATTATTGTAAATATCTAAGCAAAGAGAATCACGTTATTGTATATAATGGTGATCCAACTCTTGTTAGTGTATTAAACGAAGCAGGAATTCAACAAGCAGATTTAGTAGTAGCTTTATGTACAAAGGACGAAGACAACTTTGTTATTTGTGAAGTTGCTTCAAAAGTATTTAATATACCAAGAATTATTTGTACAGTTACTAACCCTAAGAACGTTGATGTATTCCATTCATTAGGTATTAGAAGTGTAGTATCTTCAGCTGATTTCCTTGTTCAAACAATTCAAGCAGAAGTTAATTTTGAAAACGTAGTTAAGTCCCTTGCTCTTGAACAAGATAAGATTGCTATGCTTGAGATTAAATTAAATTCTCCAGATTTAGCTATTATTGGAAAGACACTAGCTCAACTTGAAAATACAAGATTATATACAATCGCTTGTATTTATAGAAAAACTCAAGTTGTTATCCCAAGTGGTAATACAGAAATTAAATATGGGGATAAATTATTCGTAGTAACAACATATCCAGATAAAGATGCTGTTGTCAGATACATTCAAAAGAAGGTTCCTAAAGAAAGGGAACAATAAAAGAATAAAGAGTTAAGACATTGGTTCACCCGATGTCTTTTTTTAACTATGTTTATTTTTAGCGCGATATTATATAATGAATAAAAAGGGTATCGCGGTGAAAAAGGCATTTTTAGGGATTACTTTAATATTATTAATTATTGTTTTAAGTGTAGGCTTTGCTTCATGTTCAAAAGGCGGCGACTTAAAGGTTACTTTCTATGTGGATGGAAGTGAATACGCAACAGTAGAATTTAATAAAGGCGATTATGAAATTGCTTTACCTGCAGATCCTGTAGTAAAAGGTAAAAACTTTGTTCGCTGGGAATATGAAAAACCAGAAACAGGCGAAAGAGCAGAGTTCTTAAAAGACACAATTTGGCATTACCAAACAAGTATGAAAGTATATGCTTGCTTTGATAACAACATGAGTAATTATGTTGTTAATAATAGTGGTGATACTATTATTGCTCTTAAAGATAATACGGCAACTGAATACACAATTCCAGCACAAATTAATGGTAAGGATATTGAAAAATTAGGAGAGGGACTATTCAAAGATAATTCAAATATTACTACAATTACTATTCCTAAAACAGTTCAGTATATTGAAAAATCAGCATTTGAGAACTGTGAGAACTTAACAACAGTTACATTTGCTGAAGATACAGAAATATTATATTTATATGCGGATGTATTTAAAAATTGCTCATCTTTAGAAGAGTTAGTGTTCCCAAATGGATTAGAAAATGCTCAACCAGGTCTTTTAGCAGGATGTGATTCTTTAACTAAACTAACAACACCATTTGTTGGCCTTCGTAATCCAAATAACACAAGTGTTGAAACTAAATATTATTGTTTACGCACATTCTTTGGCGATAGTACAGAGATTCCAATCAAGGATCTAACAATTACAAAACAAAAGTATATCATTAGCTCAATATTTAGCGGTTCTAAAGTTGAGAAGTTGACGATATCATCAGAAGATATAGATTTAGGTTCATCTATGTCATATTACATTAGAGAAACTTTAAAAACTGTAGATCTTTCGGAATCTAAAGGAACAGAGATTGATTATGCTGCATTTGAAGGATGTACACTTTTGACAAGCGTAAAATTACCAAGCACTTTAGAGACAATAGCAGGTAGAGTGTTCTATGGTTGTACAGGTATTGAATCTCTTGATATTCCTGCTGGTGTTACTTCTATAGGATTTAATGCGTTTACTGGTTGTACTAATTTAAAGAATATAGATATTTCGAGTGTACAAACCATAGGAACAAGTGCATTTAATGGTTGTTCAGGCATAACAGCTTTAGATGGAAGAAGTCTTAAGACTATAGATTACAATGCATTTGCTAATATGAACAACCTAGCAACTATTATGTTACGCGATGTTGAAACAATAGGTAATGGCGCCTTCAGTGGAGATTCAAAATTAACATCATTTAGTAATGCAACTCTAACAAAACTAAAAACAATAGGGGATAATACGTTTGAGGGTTGTTCTTTATTAACAACGATTAATCTAGCAAAATCAATAGAAAGTATAGGAACAAATGCATTTAAAGATTGTACAGGATTACAGACTTTTGCAATAGAGACAGGTTCTAATTTAACCAAAATAGGACAATATGCGTTAAGCGGGACTAATTCACTTGCAAGTATAACAATACCATTTATAGGTGATAAACCAACATCTACAAATCCATTTGGATATATATTTAAAAGCGCAATTGGAAATCCTAGCACTTATGAGTATTATGCAAGAAGTTATTTTGTTCCAAAATCATTAACAAGTATTACGATAACTGGTGGTACAAGTATTGCTCAAAACTCATTAAGAGATTTGACATATGTCACAGAGATTAATTTACCAGCTTCTATTGAAACAATTGGTTCCTATGCACTTGAAAACACAGGTGTAACATCTTTTGTTGTTCCTCATAGTTTGACAGCTTTGAATTCGAAAATAGGAACTGGTGGAGATTTAGATTTACATGTTGAATCGTTATCTCACTATATGTCATTTACACAAGGTGTAATTGTTGCAAACGATAATAATAAATTAAAGTTATATATCGGACAAAATGAAGTAACTAATCTAGATTTAAGTTCTATGAACTTAACAGAAATTGGACCATATAAGTACTATAAATGCAAAGACATTACTTCTGTAAGTTTACCAAATAGTGTTTCTTTAATTGATGTATATGCGTTCTATAAATCGGGAATAAATGGTATTTCTTTCCCAACAAGTTTAACGACAATTAAATTACACGCATTTGATGGCACAAATATTACATCTGTAACACTTAATCCAAATTTAGAAACTATTGAAGCATATGCATTTGCAAATACGCAAATGAGTACATTAACTGTTCCAAAAGAAGTTACAACAATTATGGGATTTGACCATATCCCAAGCTTAACGACAGTTAATTTTGAAGCAAATTCAAATCTTGAGACAATTGCAGGAAGTTGCTTCGCAAACACAGGTATTACAAGTATAACTATTCCAGCAAGTGTAACAACTATAGGGGCTAGTGCATTCTATTATTGCACCAATCTAACAAATGTATCATTTGAGTCTGGTTCAAATCTAGAAAGTATTGAAGGATCAAGTTTTGCTTATACTGCAATAACAAGTATTACAATACCAACAAGCGTAACAAGTATTGGCGCAATAGCATTTAAAGGAGCTTCAGATTTAGAGACTTTATCTTTTGCCTCAGGTACTAACATATCAAGCATTGGTAGGGAATTTATTAGTGGAACAAAAATAAACACATTAGAGATTCCATCAAATGTAACGATGGCAAATGGTATATTTACAGGCGCATCATACTTGCATAATCTTACATGTCCAATGAGAAAGAAATGGACGGATTTAGCAAGTGATTCATCTTATGTAAATGTAACAGTTAATTCAAACACAATTTGCGAGAAAGGTTTCTATCAAGCAACAAATGTAAGTTCTATTGACTTATCTAATGTAACTGAAGTTGGTTCATCTGCTTTTAATAGCATGAGTGCATTAACAAAAGTTTACATCTCAAGTTGGAATAATTATCTAAGCATTGATTATAATGGTTCATATATTGATTTCTATCATGATGATAGGAATGTAGATTTTTATGTAAATGGAACTCTTGTTTCTGGAACATTTGATTTAAGTGGAATAGATTCTTCTATTACATCTATTCCAAATGGAGCTTTTTGTTTTTTAAGATCAATTACAGATTTGATTCTTCCAACTACAATAACATCAATTGGAGATAAAGCATTCGATTATTGTACAAATCTTGTTGATATGAAGTTTAAAGACGGAAACACATCTCCAGCGTATACCAACGATTTAGTATCAATTGGGCAATATGCTTTTAGAAAAACTGATCTTTCTAGTGTTGTTATTTCAAATAGCACAACATCAATAGGGAACTACGCATTTTCAGAATGTATGAATCTAGGTGTTTCTTTTGAATCTAATTCAACATTGCATGCACTTGGCAAATATGCGTTCTATAAATGCTCTGGATTAACAGCATTTGAAATACCAAGCACTCTAACAAGTATTGGCGAATATGCGTTTGCATCTACAGGATTACAAACATTATCATTAGCATCAAATTCAACTTTGGCAAGTATAAGCATGGGAGCTTTTAGTGATTGTAAAGATTTAACAACACTTCCTGTGTTCACATCTTCGTTAATAACATTGGGATCTGCAGTATTTAATGGCTGTACAAATATTACAACTGTAGATCTTCGTGGTGCGAACATTACTTCTATTCCATATAGAGCATTTAAGGAAGATTCTAATTTGACACATGTATATGTATCTGGAAATGTAACATACTTTGGTTCAGAAGCATTTATGAAATGTACAGAATTAATTAGCGTTGAAAGCTCAACAAATCCAACTTATACATTAGAGGTTAAGAGTTCATGCTTTAGGGAATGCGCAAAACTAGAATTTTTTGGCTATGGAGATTGGGCAGCAGTAGATACATATGTTGAGGCGCATGTTTCCGATTCTAATGCAGTAAATCCAGATGTTAGAGATACATATATGAATAACCATTATACAGAATTCTCTAAAGTGTCTTTAGTTGAAGATTATGCTTTCTATGGATGTACAAATTTTGAAAATATTCGTTTAGCAAGCAGTATTGAAAAAATTGGTAAATATGCATTCTATGAATGTGAGAACTTAAAGTATATAAATATACCACATGCTTGTACTCATCTTGATCATATGTCATTTGCCGGAGCGTTCGAAAATACAACAAAAAAATCTGGAACAGGATTGACAACATTAGAAAATAATATTTATGAGACTTATGGTATGGCAATTGAATTCTATTCAGGGGAATCACAAATTACATGGGAATATCATAATAGTTCTGCAGGCTCTATGTTTACAACTAAGGAGTATTGCAATAAAACGGATATAAAATATAGAAATACATGTGATTTGGTTTTTTGTTGCCAAAACAAAGATGAAAAATCAGATAAGTATAAAACAGGAGTTAGTAAATTAAGCGTAAGTTAAGAATAATGAGCCTTGCAAAAACAAGGTGCATTTTAAATATTTGACATATTAGTTTTATGCGTTTTGCTGTGGTTCAATAATATAAGGGGCTATCTCAGATAATGGTACAAGAACGAAATCTCTATTCTTATAATCTTTATGAGGAATAGTTAATTCTTCTGTGTTTAGGGTAATGTTGTCATAGAATACTATATCTATATCTATAGTTCTATTTCCCCAGTGAACATCTCTAACTCTTCCTAGTGATGCTTCAATTTCATGAATTCTATTTAGTAATTGGTGTGGTGAATAAATAGTTTTAATTTCCACTGCCATATTAACAAATTCTTCAGTAGCTACTCCACCATATGGTGCATTCTTATAGAATGAAGATTTCTTTGCAACTCTAATTTCGTCAGAGTTTAATTGTTCTATAGCTTTTAATAAAGTAGCCTCTCTGTCTCCTAAATTGCTTCCTAAAGATAAAAAAGAAGTATGCCAAGATAAATTTACATCAACGCCCACATTTTTAAATGTAAGGCCATATGGAGCCTCAGGCTTTTTAACATTAAGATTAATAGATTTAATCATGCTATATTTGTTTAAAAGCATTAGGGCAGTTTTATATGCCAAAGTTTCTATAAGATTAAATGTGTGAGCTTTACAAAAATCGGATATGTCTTGCATTATATCGCAATAAGAGATGGTTTTATTTAAATCATCATTCTTTGCTGCTTGTAAGAAATCAATATCAATTTTGCAGTTAAATACAAATGGTTGTTCTTCTTTTTTTTCAAAATCAAGAACGCCATGACATGCATTTACTACTAAATCATTAATTTCTATTAAGCTTTGCATTTTCTTCCTTTATTGCTTGAACGTTTTCTTTTACATCATGAACTCTTACAAATAAGATATTCTTTCTAACAGCTTCTCTTGTAGATTCAAGTGTTGGTTCAAGTCTATCTTTAACTTCTCCGCCGAACATTCTCTTTCTTGATGTACCAAGAAGTAGAGGATATCCTAATGAGTATAGTTTATCATAGTTGTGTAAAAGTTCCCAGTTTTGATTTATATCCTTTCCAAAACCTATGCCACCATCAAGAATAATCTTTTTAGAGTCGATATTAGCCTTATAAGCAAGTTCTAGTCCATCCTTTAAGAAATTCTCGATATCTTTATAAAAGTCTTTATATTCGGTCCCATTTTGGTTGTGCATGATACAAACAGCAGCGTTATAAGCTCCAACTACGCTAGCCATAGACTTATCGCCGTATTGTAATCCCCAAATATCATTGATTAAGTCAGCGCCATTATCTAGGGCAACTTTAGCAACAGTTGGGTAGTATGTATCTATAGAAATAGGGATATCGAAATGTGATCTAATTAATTTAAGAGGTTCAACTAATCTTTTAATTTCCTCTTGATCAGAAACTGGAATATGTCCAGGTCTTGTAGATTGAGCGCCAATATCAATTACTTCAGCGCCGTCATTAATCATTTGTTCTACGCGTTGTAAAACGTTATCGCAAGTGCATCTTGAATTTTCGTTGAAAGAATCCGGTGTAAGGTTAACTATTGCCATTACATGAGTGCCGGTTTCAAAAGTTTTATTTCCAATAATCATTTTAGTAAAGAAAGTACCTCGTTTTTAGTATTATCGTCAATGTCTCCAAGTACTGTGTATGTTATTGTTTTTGAGCCCATCTTTCTTACGCCTCTGCATGTCATACATGTATGTTCTGCTTCACATACAACAATGGCGCCTTTTGGATTTAGGTTATCCATAATAGCTTTACATACTTGGTAAGTTAATTGTTCTTGTAATTGTAAACGTCTAGCATATGTTTCAACGCATCTAGCAAGTTTTGAAAGTCCTACAACTTTTCCATTAGGGATATATGCTATATGCATTTTGCCAAAGAAAGGCATTAAATGGTGCTCGCACATAGAAGAGAATTGGATATCTTTTTCAATAACGATATCACTTGTATCAACAGTAAAAGTCTTACTTAAGTGCTTTGATGCATCATCATTATAACCACTAAGTATTTCTTCATACATTCTTGCAACTCTATCTGGAGTGTCCTTTAGACCTGGTCTATCTTTATCCTCACCAATAGCGTCAAGAAGGTCTTTTATTGCTTGCTCAATTTTCTTCTTATCCATTTATTCCTCTTATATATTCTTTGGCTTCTTTTAATATGCTTAATGAGCCGAAAATTATTATTATTTCTGAATCGCTTTTATAGGCCTTATTTATAGCCTCACTAATGCTTGCATTAGTTATAACATTATTAGCGTACTTTTCGCAAATATTTTTAAGAGAAGCGACGTCTAAAGCCCTTTGTGTTGGGGCAGAAGCAACATACACTGTAGATAATACTTCTTGCATGTTTTTAAGTACACCATCAACGTCCTTATCTTTAAATGCGCCAAACACATATGCTTTCTTTTCAGTAGCAAAGTGTAATTTGATAGCATTCTTTAAAGTTAGAGCACCACTTGGATTATGAGCACCGTCTAGTACGAATAATTTACCACCAGCAGATATCTTTTCTAATCTTCCTGGCCACTTTGTTGTAAATAATCCACTCTTTATATTGTCTTCAGTAATAGTGTATCCTAAACGCTTTAAGATTCTTGCAGCTTTAATTGCTAGTGATGCGTTTTGTAATTGATGTTCTCCAAGCATTTGAATCTTATATGTTTTTCTTCCATATTGGAATAGGATATCATTTCTTGTAGCAATAAGAAGTTTGGCCTCTTTAGTAACATAAAGCTTTGGAGCCTTTTTGAATACTTTCATTACTTCTTTAGATTGTTTAAATGTTAGAAGTCTATCTCTTACTATTCCAAACTTTTCTTGAGCTATTTTCTCAAGAGTATCTCCAAGATATTGAGTATGATCAAAATCTATAGCCGTAATGATAGATAGAAGTTTATTTTCAACAACATTTGTTGCATCAAGTCTTCCGCCCATTCCTGTTTCAAGTACAACGATATCGCAATTTAAATCTCTAAAGATTAATAAAGCGGCTGCAAGTTCCATTTCAAAAGAAGTAGGAAGGGAAGTTATTCCTTCTTTCTCCATCTTATCTCTTTCTTCTTTTACTATATTGATATATTTACAAATGATATCATCGCTTGCTTGTTTTGCATTAATTAAGATTCTTTCATTGTATGTGAAAACAGAAGGTGAATTAAATGTTCCAATTTTATATCCAGCACAAATTAAAATTTTTGTTAGGTATGCACAAACAGAACCTTTTCCGTTTGTTCCAGCAACGTGCACAAACTTTAATTCGTTTTGTGGGTTATTTAATCTATTTAGAAAATTTCTTATTGTATCTAATCCGTAAACACTTCCGAATTTAGATAATCCTTCCATATAGTTTACGCATTCTTCATAATTCAACATATTTGCCACCTCGATTGGCCAGTGTAATTCTATCACATATTTATATATAAATATACTAAATATAACAAAAAGACCACTAGGGGATTCCTAGTGGCCTTTGAATACTAATTATAAGTATTAGTCTTTGAACTTATCTCTTGATGAGTTCTTTTCTGTAATCTTAGTAACTGAAGCTTTCTTAATCTTCTTAACTTTCTTCTTACCATATTTTCTGTATAATACAGTAGCTACGGCAGCGATTACTAGAACAGCTAAAACACCAGATGTGATATATAACCAAACGAAGTTCTTTTGCTCTTCATCTTGTGTATTATTGTTGTCTTCTTCTTCCTCTTCAGCTTCTTCTTCAGCTTCAGCATCGTCAACAGTATAAGTAATCTTATATGTCTTAGAAGCAACGTCCTTGTTATATGTATCGGCACCATATGTATATGATTCATCAGCAGGAACAACAGTTGTGTCCGCCCATTGAGTTTCTGTTAACTCTTCAACTTCGAAGTTATCAATAAACATATAACCGCTCATCCAGTAAGAAACGTTCTTTCCACCTAATGAGAATGAGATTGTTGTTGAAACGTCTTCTTCGATGTCTTTATCAAGAGAGATATACCATGTATATGTTACCCACTTAGCAGGTTCTGTAGCATTGATTAATCTATCTTTCTTTAATAGATATTCATTATAAGATTCTTGGTTATTATCGAAATCAGCAAGAGTTTGATCCTTAGCGATATATTGACCAAATGTATATGTCTTATTATTAGCCTTTAGAGTAGCTGTTGCTGTAGGTAATAAGTTCTTATTCTTGTAATCATCATACTTAGAATCAGAAGAATCAATATCATCTTCAGATAGGTAAGCTAAATCTTTAACAAGAACTTGAGCAGAAATCTTGTAATAAGAACCAGCCTTCATTGTGATAGATGTTGATGTGTACTTATATGTTGTTGCATTCTTATTGTAGATTACAAGAACATTATCTCCGATTTGTTCATTCTTATCGTAGATTACATCAGCATATGAATCTGTTGTATCTGGGTCAATATCAATTAAGTTCCAGTCTCCAGTTTCCTTAGAGAAGATACCCTTTGCTAAATCGTCTGTATTAGTAGAGCTGTTAGAATCAACAGTAGAACCTGTCCAGTTAGCTGGAGTAGCTAATGCTGTGTCTGATGTTGTGAATTCATCCATAGCATCTGTTAACCAAGTTTGTGTTGAGATGTACTTGTTTGTAGCTTCAGCACTCTTAGCAGAATTGAAGATGTCTTCTGTAATTGTTGCATATGTAGCATTTGTGAATAATACAGTTGAGTTAGCACTTTGTTCATTGCTTGGGTCAGATGCATATAAAGTTACATAAACTGTTTGTGCATTGATACCAGTCTTAATGAATACGAAATATTGATGCCAATCAGAACCAACTTCAGCAAATGTATGAACTGTAGCAGTTTCTAACTTATTTGTATTTGTAGATGGTGCAATATCAATAGCAAATTCACCCTTTAGATCTCTAGCATATACGCTAAATACATAATATGAATTAGCAGATAATGAGATAGATGTTGATTTGTAACCAAGTGATGGAGTATCAACAGCTTGAATTAATAACATGTTAGGGTATGACTTTAAGTATTCGTCTACGTTTGTTACTGTATCAAGGCCAGCTAATACATCTTCCTTATTTGCAATAGTTAAAGAAGAATCTACAGATAATTCTGACCATTGTGCAAAATCTACTAAGTTAATAGCACCAGACATTGAGTGTCCGTTGTCATTTTGTACTAATTCCTTAGAATTTGTAACTGTCCAGTTTGAAGGAACAGCAGTATTAACTAACTTAGCATTTTCCCAAGCAGAAGCGTTGTCACCATATAATGTATTTGTTGCTGAAATATCTACATATGTAAATTGTCCGTTTGAAGAAACTTCTCCAGAAGAACCTGATCCAGCAAATGAATACTTGTAAACTACGTCACTTGTAGAAGCGCTAGAGTAATCTGAGTACTTAGCATCTTGAATTCTTAAGTTAGTGAAATATAATGTACCAGCAACAGCGTTTGTTGTATCTGTTGTAGTAGTAGCTGTACCTAATGTTAATGTTAAACCAATTTGTTTTGTATCAACTGAAGCACCTAAAACATATACAGAAATTCTGATGTAATTGTCTTGGTTTTCATTTGCATAACTTTCTAGTTTTTCAGAGTTTACAGAAATTGTTGTTAAAGTGGTCTTACAATTTTTGTAATCTGCGCTCTTTTCGCTGTCATAAGAGAATACTGTAATTGTAGCGCTCTTGTCTGAAGCGATATCTACAGTCTTAACCCAGAATGTCATTAAGATAGCTGTATTAGTAGGAACAGTGAATAATTCGCTGTAAGCTGCAGCATTATCTACAGTTGTTGATTCATATACAGTAGAGATAGAAGCGCTAGCAGCAACTCTATTCTTTAATTGAACAACAGGGATGTTTGGTTCTGTAGCAGTAGATGTCTTAAATACTGGAGTTCCATCATAGTTATATGAAGAATAGATTAAGCTTTCTGAATCGTCTTTATCAGATAAGAAGTCTTCATCTGTAACTGTAGACTTGAATAAAGGAGCTGCTAAAGAAACGATAGTTGAATCGTCTTCATTTTCTAAATATGAATACTTAGCAATATCTGCACCAGCAGTAGCAGCATCATATTCGTCCTTTTCAATTGATGAATAAGAAACTGAGTCGAAGAATGCAACACCAGTTGCCCAAGTGCCATCACCCTTACCACCATATCCTAAACATAATTGTAGATATAATGTATTGTCTTCATATTGGTTAGCAGCAATATAGAATGAATATTGTCTATAACCATTGTTATCTGTAATGCCATCAGTATCAACAGTTAGAGAAGAAATTACTTCTGAACCATTGCTTAACTTGATGTAAGCGTTACCATTATCAGTAATAGCCTTAGCATAGATAGATACCTTGTAATACTTTGTGCTTTCAACTTTGAAACCTAAAGTATCTGTATAAATATAAGCTGTAGCTTTCTTGTTGTAGATATAAAGAAGCTTATTACCAGCAAATTGATTTGCAGGAGCTGTCTTTAAGTCAACTGTTCTTGATGTAGTAACATCTGTAGGGAATGAATATGTGCTACCAGCTTTTGCAATATCCATAATACCTTTTTCTAGGTATGAAGAACTTGTAGAAGCATTGTCACCAGAACCTGTGCCAGCAGCACCATTGAATTGTGCAGGAGTAAATGTTTCTGATGTAGCTGTAGCAGCATTAGAAATACCATTAAAGTTTGGATCTACATAAGATAGGTCATATTTTCTTAATTGAGCTGATTCTGTTAAAGCATCGAATGCAGCATCAGTATAAGCTGTTTCGCCTTCTTCAACATTTGTTAAGTCTTCTAAAACTACGTTATCAAAGAAAGCCCAACCTTTTGTTAAGTTACCAATCTTAGAGTTTCCATCACCAAGACCTAATGATAAATAAATAGTCTTGTTAGCGCTGTTAGAACCACGGAAGTAAACTGTGTATTCTTTCCAATCACCTTGAGTATCGATAGCTTCGAAATCTAAGTATGCATCACCAGTAATGTGAACATACGCACCATAAGCCTTACCATCTGTTTCTGGAGAGATATTAACTGTCTTAACAGAGAATGTTAATTTGTAATATGTATCCTTAGATAGAGAAGTAGATGATGACTTGTAGTAGTATGATGTAGCAACTTTGTTGTAGATCATTAAAATCTTATCATCTTTACCAACTTTGTCAGGGTTTGAAGCGTTGCCATATGTAGCAGCGTTTGATTTAAAACTGCTTGATGCTACGCTAATAACACCAGCGATTAAGTTATCTGTTCCTGTAGGAGTTTTTAACTCACTTGTTGATGATGAAGATCCAGCTGTACCTGTCCAACTTGATGGAGTTTGTGGGTAGCTAGCTGAAGAATCTGAAACTTGTACGAAGTTACCATTTGCCCAAAGAAGGCCTGTCTCTTCTTCTGTTGTTTCTTCTTCTTTCTCATCGTCATTGCTACAAGCAAATGCGCAAACTGCAAAGCATACGCATAGAATTGCAATTACTAGAGTATAAAGAATTCTTTTTTTCTTGTCCATTTGACCACCTATATATTTATATATTTATAATTTATCAAAAATAAATCTCTATAATTATAAGAGAAGATATTTTAAAACGCAATAACTATTATGTAAATTTAGAATTAAGGAAGGTGTATTTGGGCGGTGTTTTCTCGGTTTTTCAACACCGATAATGCTTTTTATTTTAGATAATTTTTCAACAAATCATAACTCATACTTAAAAAGTAATTAGTAACTTACTTAAATTGACTATAATAGGGGCATTCGTTATAATTTAATGCGAGGTAATTCATGGCAGAGAGCATAGTTAATTTTTTTAGAGAGTTGATTGGAAATGACTATATAACAGTCCTAATTGTTTCCATGATTCCTTTCGTTGAAGTTAGAGGATCTATACCTCTTGCTATTGCTATGGATATGAATCCAATTGCTGCATTTGCGCTAGCTTTTTCAGGTTCTGCAATTATGTGTCCAATCGTTCTTGCTATCTTAAGACCAATTCTTAACTGGTTAAGAAAGTTTATCTTCTTTAAACATTTAGTTGAAGCAGTTGAAGATGGATTTAAGGGAAAAGCACAAGCCGTATCAGATAAGGCTAATAAGTTTGATGCATCTCAAATCGAAAAAAGAAAAATGCTAGGCTTATTTGGATTTGTAGCATTGCCAGTTCCTATGACAGGAGTATGGACAGGAACTGCTATTGGAGCATTCTTAGAATTACCATTTATTAAGACTGTTATGGTTGTTGTTATTGGTGATTTAACAGCAAGTATAATAATGACTCTTTTAAGTGTATTTTGTAATGATTATATTGATATCATTTTATATATTGTATTTGGTATTGTAATACTTGCAGTTTTATATTTCACTATTCGTGTAGTTTATAAGGCAATAATAAAGGCAAAAGAAGAGAAAAAACAAGCTGGAGATAGTGTAGATAATGGCTAAAATTAAAGAGATAACCATCGATACTACAACTGAAGGAAGTGAGCTTGTTGCAGATATCTTATACGACGTTTCTTCTCAAGGAGTTGGTATCTATGATACCAAAGATATAGTAGATTTCGTTAAAGACGACAAAACTTTATATGATATTTCAACAGAAGAATTGCTAAAAAATAAGGTTGTAAAAGTAAAAGCTTATTGCGAAATTAAAGATGAAAAACGAGTACTTAATTTAGTAAGAGAAAGACTTGATAATTTAAAGAGTAATAGTCCATTTAATTTAGGTTCATTAGAAGTTATTGTAGATGAAGTTGATCCAGATATTTGGTGGGAGAATTGGAAGAAAACATATAAGCCAATTAAAGCTGGAAAAGTTGTTATTGTTCCAAACTGGATTAATTATGAAAAACAAGACGACGAAGTAATAATTAAAATGGATCCAGGAATGGCATTTGGATCTGGTCAACATGAATCAACTAGAATGTGTTTAAGCTTCTTAGAAGAGTTGGATTTAAAGGATAAGAAGATAGTTGATGTTGGTACAGGATCAGGCATATTAGCATTAGCGGCAGTTGCGTTAGGAGCAACAAATGTTGAAGCATATGACATCGATGATGTTGCTGTAGATGCTGCTAGAAATAATGCTAAATATAATAATTTTGATAAATATATTAAAATAGATAACTCAAATCTACTTGCCAAAGTGGAGAATAAATTTGATATAGTATTAGCAAATATAACATCAGAAGTTCTTAAAATGCTTGCAAAAGATTTAAGAAGATATGTTAATCAAAATGGTATTATAATCATCAGTGGAATTTTAACATCATTAGAAGACGAAGTAATTACTGTATTTAAATCATTAGGATTCAAGGTTATAGAAAGAAAGAATTTAGGAGAATGGGTAGCTTTTAAGTTATCTTTGTAAGATGGAAATAAGAAGATTTTTTGTGCCTAAAGAAGCAGCATATGATACAAAAATAACAATTGAGGGAGAACAATTTACTCATATGGTAAAAGTTCTTCGTTATAAAGTTGGTTATGAATTAATCGTATGTATGAATGATGGCGTAGATTATAGATGCAAACTTATAAAGATAAACAAGAACTCCGCTGAGGCATTAATTGAATGTGTAGAAAGAAACGAAACAATGCCAGAATGCAAGATTACTTTATATCAAGCATTACCAAAGGGAGATAAACTAGATTTATTAACACAAAAGTGTGTTGAACTTGGTGTATATAAAATCCAACCATTCTTATCTCAATATACAAACGAAACAAAGTTTAATAAACAACGATTAGAAAAAATTGGAATGGAAGCATGTAAGCAATGTGGAAGAGCATTACTTCCTGAAATCGGAGATTTAATATCTTTTGATGAAATGCTTGAAGATGCTGCTAAAAACGATATTTTAATAATGCCTTATGAGCATGCTACTGTTGGAAAGATTTCTAGCATTAGAAAATTAAAAGAAGCAGAATCTATTGGTATCATAATTGGTTCTGAAGGTGGCTTCTCAGAAGAAGAAGTAGCAAAGGCTAAAAAACAAAAGGCGAAGATAGTTTCTCTTGGAAAGAGAATTTTAAGATGTGAAACTGCAGCTATTGTTGCACAAACATTAGTAATGTACGAATTAGGCGAGCTTTCAAAATGAAAATAGTTGTATATAATCTTGGTTGTAAAGTTAATCAATATGAATGTGACTCTATAACTAAAGTATTAAGAGAAAAAGGACATATTGTTAGTGAAGAATTAGAAGAAGCAGATTGCTATATTCTAAACACTTGTGCTGTAACAAATGAAGCAGAAAGAAAGTCAAGACAATGTGTTGAAAGATGCCTAAAGTTTAATAGCAACGCTAAAGTATATGTATGCGGTTGTGCTTCTGAACATAATCCAGCTCAATTTATAGAAAAAGATAATGTTACCTATGTAATAGGTACAGCGAACAAAATGACACTTGCAAATTCTTTTGAAAAGGTTGGTGTTGATGTTGCTGAAATATCTAAAGTTTATGAGGATGATTTTGCATCAACAATTGAAAGAACTAGAGCTTATGTTAAAGTTCAAGATGGATGTAATAAATTCTGTTCATATTGTCTAATTCCTTATGTTAGAGGAAGATCAAGAAGTAGAAAGATAGAATCTGTAGTTAAAGAGTGTCAAAGACTTGAAAAAGAAACTAAAGAAATCGTTATAACAGGCGTAGATGTTTCTGATTATGGAAAAGATATTGGCACAAACTTTGTAGAGCTAATTAAAGCCTTAAAAGATATCAATTGTAGAATTAGATTAAGCTCTCTTGAAGCTAACCTAATTACAGATGATTTACTAAAAGCATTATCTGAGTTAAAGGCATTCTGTCCTCAATTCCATTTATCTTTGCAAAGTGGAGATGATTCTGTTCTTAAGAAGATGAATAGAAAATATACAACAGCTCAATATTTAGATAAGGTAAATCTTGTTAGAAAGTATTTTAAAGATGCTGGTGTTACAACAGATTTAATATGTGCATTCCCAACAGAAACAGAAGAGGAATTTGAAAACACTCTTAACTTCTTAAAAGAAGTTAAATTCTCTCAAGTCCATATTTTCCCATACTCAAAAAGAGAAGGTACTGTTGCTGCAAAAATGAAGCCAATAAATGGTGAGATTTCAAAAGAAAGATGTAAAAGAGCTCAAGAAGTTGCATTAAAAACAAAGCATGATTATTTGCAATCTATGCTTGGCAAAGAACTTGAAGTACTAATCGAAGAAAAAGAAGGTGACTATTACGCAGGTTATTCAAGAGAATACATCAGAGTAAAAGTCAAGAATGCTAAAGAAAACGAGATAATAAAAGTCGTAGCAGAATCAATTGATTGTGATACAATTATTGGTAAGGTAGGTGAATAATATGTGCGATTGTTTATTTTGCAAAATGGTAAAGGGTGAAATACCTGTAAACAAGCTATATGAAGATGAGGATTTTATCGTTATAAAGGATATTAATCCAGAACCAAAAGTTCATTATTTAATGATTCCAAAAGAGCATTATGCAAACTTGACAGAATTAAATGATGAAAGAGCTG
>AUXO014224217.1_pt1 | contig 18934 bp, 13 predicted proteins | sample 768731 | NCBI WGS metagenome assembly AUXO01 (sample SAMN02715735, study PRJNA202380) | gut metagenome | biome: sheep rumen | host: Ovis aries | place: New Zealand: Palmerston North
GAATAAGCATGTAGAAAGCGTATGGCTTCCTTGTTTGGACGAGGGTTCAATCCCCTCCATCTCCACAAAATGACGGTGCCCTTCCATGGAGCACCGTTTTTTTGTATCGGTGTGTTCTCTGAAGGCGGTGAAAAGGTGAATTCGTGATAAATAAAAACACTCAACTTTCAATAGATGTAAAAAGAAAATTCTTCAATTCTATCCATTCTTGATATATTAAGGTCAAGAATTAGAGAATTTGAGAATTTAACTTAAAATCATCCGTGTCCGCAAAAGAAAATTCTTCAATTCTCAAATTCTTGATAAATTAAAGATTAAAGAGGAAAATTCTATAATTCTCAAATTCTTGATGAAGAAATAAGTAGCCGCGAAACTTTAGTTAAATAGTCCTTGTAATTCAAGTTATTGTTGTACCTTTGCAGGCAAATAGGTAAAAAGACTCTTACGAAAAATGGAAGAAAACAGCATTGGAACAGGACAGGACATCGTGTCGGAATTGGCCAACATGGACTTCAGCAAGATAGCCATGAGTGACGTCATTGGATATATCGTACAGTTTGGCAAGAACGTGATTTTAGCACTCGTTGTTTATTTCATCGGGCGCTTTATCATCAAATACGCCATCAAGCTATTGAGAAAGGTGACACAGAAGCGCCAAGTGGAGGCTTCACTGACGTCGTTCCTGAACAGCCTCATCTCTATCTCATTGAATCTGCTGCTGGCCATCATCATCATCGGCATCTTAGGCATTGACACCAGTTCGTTCTTGGCGGTGTTTGCATCAGCAGGTATCGCTGTCGGCATGGCGTTGAGCGGCACATTGCAGAACTTTGCCGGAGGAGTGCTCATTCTCTTGCTGAAACCTTACAAGGTGGGAGATTTCATTGAGGCGCAAGGATTTGCAGGAACGGTACGAGAGATACAGATTTTCAATACCGTGCTGACCACGCCAGACAATCAAACCATCATCATCCCTAATGGTCCTTTGGCTACGGGCAGCTTGAAGAATTCGACCAAGGCAAGCACCAGACGTGTTGATATCGATGTGGAGGTGGCTTATGGAACGAACCCTGACGATGTGAGAAAGGTATTAAATGCCATCATCGAAGCAGATGGGCGCATCATGAAAGAACCTGCAGACAAGGCTCCATACATTCCTATGACAACAATGGGCAGCAGCAGCATCGTGTTCCAAATACGTGTGTGGGCTGATGCAACAGACTATTGGGCTGTGAAGTTTGAAACAACAGAGAAAATCTATCGAGAATTAGGCAAGGCTGGTATTGAAATACCATTCCAGCAAATGGATGTACACATCAAATCGTAAGTCGCTGTGATAAAAAACATCATCTTTGACCTTGGAGGAGTGCTGCTCGACATTGACCTTGTCTATTGCATGCAACAGATGAGTGCTTTAGGCATCGACCTGAAAGCGTATGAACAGGCGGAGAAACAGGTCAACACAGGGAAAAAGGCAGCCGTATTGGGTGAAGGCATGGTGGCCAATGGAGCCATGCACCTCTACCAAACGGGAGACATTTCCACTCATGATTTTCTTGCGGGCATTCAGAAGCATTGCCGCCCCGGCACAACGGAGGCACAGATACTGGAGGCATGGAACACGTGCTGCATCGACATTCCCCAATACCGTTTGGACAAGGTGAAGGAACTCAAACAACGAGGCTACCAGATTTGCATGCTTTCCAACACGAACGAAGCACACTGGGTGAAGATTGTCAGCCAATGTTTCGGTGGGCAAGAGGTGGTCAACAGTCTCTTTGACCACGTATTCCTCTCCCAAGAAATGCATATGGCCAAACCGAACGATGATATCTATCTGGAGGTGCTGAAACAAGTGGGGGCACAAGCTGAAGAATGTCTCTTCATCGACGATTCAAAAACCAACCTTGAAGCGGCTGCGGCATTAGGCTTCCACACCTTGCATGCAGCGACGTCCAAGACTCATCACGGAAAAGTAATCCAACGAGCCGAGAAGGAATGGATGGATGAGATAGAAAAAGAATTGCAGCGTTGAAAGGGATTTCAACGCTGCAATTTTCTTTAGAACTTCACCGTGGTCTTCTTACCTTGATAAGCCACGGTTTTTTGTGTGCCATCAGGACAGACAACCACGAATGTCCGATGGGTCAGCATACCCTCAAATGCACCTTTACGACGGTCTATCGTCAGCGTGCGCTTGGCATCATTCCAAACCATTCGGATGGTGGTGTATTTCCCTTGTTCATAATGATAGTTCGTACCTTCGTCCTCATAGAGGGTGAACTCAGCATCAGCTCCAGGATAAACACGAAGCGTCATTTCTTGGTCCGCCTGCTGGGCTGAAGATTGCCGGTCTGCTCCGATGGGGAGGATGCTGCCTGCCTTCACGAAGACAGGAATAGAAGCGCGAGTGACAGGAACGTCAATCGAACGTCCACCCTCGTGATGAGCACCTGTAGCATAGTCGTACCAACCTCCACGATTCATAGGCAGATAGGTCTTCCACTGGGTTACATTAGCCTCGGTGACAGGATTGACGAGAAGGGCACGACCGAACATATATTCATTCAATTGGTTGAGAGCAGTCTCATCCTTGGCAAAGTCGAAGATAAGCGGACGCATGAGGGTACTGCCCTTCATAGACACTTCTGCTGCATTAGAGTAGATGTAAGGCAGAAGACGGTAACGCTCACGGATGCTGCGAGTGATTATCTCTTGTGCCTCTTTTCCATAGCGCCAGGGTTCGGTGTCGCTCATGTAGCCGTGTACACGCATCAAAGGCAGATAGACGCTGGTTTCTATCCAGCGGAGCATACGCTCGATGTATGCTGGGTCATTGTATTGATTGCCTGGGCGGAAGAAGCCACCTGCATCATAGGTCCACCAAGGAAGGCCTGCTGCCTGCATGCCCAGTCCTGAAGATATCTGGATTCGGAGCGTCTCGAAATCATTGCCCACATCACCACTCCACATGGCTGCGCCATAACGCTGGATGCCAGGAAATCCGCATCGGGTGAGTATCATGGCACGGTGTTCGGGAGCATCTTGACGCGAACCCTCGAAGACGGTCTTGTTGACCAACAGAGGATAGACATTACGGAACTGCTCGCCAGCGTACTTACCGCCCCACACTCTCCTGCCCTTCAGGTCGTCATTCTCTGGTTCGGTAGCATCTTGCCACCACGCATCAATGCCATAAGGCTGCAGAAGTTTTGTGGAGAAGTTGTGCCAATAAGCAGCAGCTGCATCGGGATTGAAGAAATCAATCCATTCAGTACCTGGAATGTAGTAGCCCTGAGCCTGCATGGAACGTCCCACTTCAGAATTCTTGTCTATCTTAGACCATACAGAGAGCATCAGGCGCACATCCATCTGGTGCAAATCGTCAACGAGTTTGCGTGGGTCTGGATAGTGGTCTTCATCGAACTTCATGGCGTTCCAACCATACTTGCCCCACCACTGCCAGTCCTGCACGATGAGGTCAAGAGGTATCTGTTCATCACGGAAACGCTGAGCCGTCTTTACAATTTCGTCTGAACTATGGAAACGCTCACGGCAATGAATGTAGCCAAGAGCCCATTTAGGCATCATGGGTGAAGGGCCTGTCGTCTTGCGATAGTCAGCGATAATTTCATCGGCAGAACCAACAAAGACGGTATAATCAACAGCATTGGCCACTGGTGAACGAAGCACCGTGGCATTCTGCACAGGCTGGTAGTAGAGCACAGGCTTATCTCCGCGCTCCAGTTCTGCCTCTACGGTATGGGTACCTGCAGTAAGGCGGCAGAGGATGGACACTGTAGGCGGCAACCAAACATTGCGATGGTCAATGAGGGTCTGTCCGTCAATGCAGAGATTGTGGCGACGTGCCATCGTCTGCCCTACATCGAGCAAGAGAGAATAAGTGCCTGCGGCTGGAACGGTGAAAGTTCCCTTAAAGATATTGCGCACACGCACCTCGCTCTTGCCTCCTGTGGTAGAAGTGACATTCACGACTTCCTGCACGCCGTCTCCTTCCTGCTTGGTGAGCGCCACTTTCTGGTCGGAAGGATTAAACTCTGTCATGCCGTAGTTGTTCCACAGCACGCCATACCCCTTGTTAGACAAAAACATGGGGACGGATATCTGTGTGTTCACTTGAGTGAGACGACGTGAAAGGCCACGCACATCGGTGTAGCCATCCTGGAACTGTCCCAAGCCAAAGAGGTGTTCATCGGCAGGAGAGTTCATTTTCAGAGTAGCCACATAAGTGGGTTCGCCTGAAAGCGTAGAGGCCTGAAGGGAATGCTCTGTGGCACGGAACACTTCTTTTCCGGCCTTGTCTGCCACGCTGATGGTCTGGCGGTCAGCATCTACCCGGAGAGCTACTCCTGCTTGGGTGGTGAACACCGTCACTCCGTTTGCCACTTTCTTCCGAAGCGGCACCTTTTCATCCGTCACATAAATCCACTCTGGCAAGGCCTTCATCTCCTTCTCTTCATACTGAATACGGAAAGAAGCAGGTGTGAGTGCCGTGACGGTCAGTTTTCCCTTTCCAAAGGGAAGACTTTCCGCACTTGCCCCTACAAAGGCAAGCAATGCGGTCAATAATACGAATGTTCGTTTCATCTTTATATTAATATATAGAATTTCTGACGTTAAATGAAAGAGGAATGCTTAGCGAAGAATCAGGACACATCCACCTCGTGGTTTCAGGTCAACACGCTGAGGCAAGATAGAAGTCTCATACACATTCCAAGGTTCTTCTGCGCGTCCGCTATCGGCATATACACTCACATGCTTAGCCTTACTCTTGAGGCGTGACCAGTCGATACTGATTGTCTTGTCCGCATCTGTTCCGTTAATGATGGCCACATACCAAGCAGCACCTTTTCGACGTGCCATCACGACATACTCGCCGGGATAGCCGCCCAGCAGTTTCGTGTCGTCCCACGCGTTGGGCAGTTGCCCCAGGAAGTCCTGCACGGCCTGTGGCTGCGCGAGGAAACTCTCTGGACGGTCTGCCAGATGCTGCAAGCCCGACTCGAAGAGGACGGTGAGTGCCAATTCGTGGGCGTGCGTAGTGATGTGCGGGTGCTGTGAGTCAGAAAAGGCACATGGGGTGTAATCCATCGGGCCAATGACATTACGGGTGAAAGGCAAGGTTGCGTTGTGGGCAGCAGCTTTGGTGGTGAAGGTGGGAACGTTGTTGTACCACTCGGCGCCATAGACACCCTCGGTAGAGAGGAGGTTGGGATAAGTGCGCTGCCAGCCTCGTGGAATGGGAGCACCGTGGAAGTTGACAAGCAGATGGTGACGGGCTGCGCTTTCGAGCAAATCCTGACAGTAGTCCATGTTCATCTGGTTGTCGCCTGAGAAGAAGTCTATCTTCACACCTGCCACACCTATCTTCTCGCACCACGCAAATTCCTTCTCGCGGTCTTCTGGCTTGTTGAGACGGAACTTAGGACCAGGAGCCCCGTTGATCCACCCGACGGAGGAGTTGTACCAAATCATGGGCTTGATGCCTTTGGAGTTAGCGTAAGCTACTGCATCCTCAACGGTCTTGCCTTCGTTGGATGCCACCTTGTCCATCTCGTCCCATTCTGCGTCAATCAGCACATAAGGCAGATGGAGGGTGACGGCCATATCCACATATTTCTTGATGATGTTGAAGTCGTTGGAGCCGTGATTGTATGCCCAGTAAATCCAAGAGACGACACCAGGATGAATCCATTGGGTGTCGGTGAGTTGGCAAGGTTCGGAAACATCGGTGACGAGGGTGGATTCAACCACGTCGGCAAGGGAGCCTATGATGACCACACGCCAAGGGGTGTGCCAGTCGCCAGAAAGCAAGAGGTCGTTCTGGTCTTGCTTCACGCTGAAGAGTTCGCCTTTGTTGAACAGGCTCGAAGCGCTCTGACGACGTTCGATGTTGGCCTCGGTGATGAGGGCATACACACCGTCAGCTGGTTCCATCAGCAAGGGATAGCCCCAATGGGTGTTGACGTTGGCTTGAGGAACAGAACCGCCAAAGCCACCCAGCATCTTCACGTTGGCTGTGGTGGACATCGGATAGAAGCCTTCATAGCCATCGCTCCACTGCATCATCCAGCGCCTGATTCCTTCTGGGATGCAGAAGGTGGTCTGCTCGTCTTTGATTTTCTCGTCTTTCAGACCAGCCAATTCATAGCGAAATGCGATGCCATCATTGTAGAGGCGCATGACCAAACGCAGAGGAGAACCATCAGCATACTGATAGTTGAACACATATTCATTGCCCTTGTTCGTGCAGTTCGCACGCTTACCAGACAGCATCTGATAGTTGGCATTTACTTTTTTGCCCTTCAGTTTCTTCTGAATCAGATTAGGTGTCAAGCCATCCTTAGCAGATGTAGTAATACCTACGGCAGGGATACTCAGCACTTTCTTGTTCTGGTACATCACTTCGTACGCTCCACCTTTTTCCTGCACCCGTACAGAAATCTTTCCGTCGGGAGAAGAGACGATAGCAGACTTTTCCATGTCTTGCCTACGTATTTGGTTCTCGGTGGGAGTGGGTCCGTAGGGCAATGCTTGCGCTTTTAGGGATACGGCCATCAATGTCGTGGCCAACAATAAGGTTTTACGGTTAAATTGTATCATGGGTAGTTTCATATAATTCAACATTCTGAAGTTATTTTAAGTTTCAAGTGAAATGGGGTTCGTGGCTCAAAGACCACTCTTATCTCTTCGACTGCAAAGATACAAATATGTTGAGCTCGTGAAAGTTCACAATATTAACTAATGATAGGACAATGTTGTGATTATTCAGGAATAAGCACAGCAAAAAAGGATGCTAAACTATTGGTTGAGCAAAGGCACAGCAACTAAGTGCTGTGCCTATTACCATAGAAAAGAATCTTTCAATCATCAATCCGTTTTACTTTTTGGGAAATATCACTTGATAATTGCCGCTCAAATGCATGAAAGCAAACAAACGCAGCAGCCCATCGTAGTAGGCATCGAAATAGCCATCCTCAAAAGGCACATGCTTCGCGTTCCAAAGAGCATCGACAAACTCCTTGCTCTTCGCATGGCTGCACATCATGGAAGCGGCAGCGGTAGTGGCTACAAGACCGATGGAGTGGCGAAGCTTGCGGAAACCGCCAGCACCCAGAATTTCCCCTTCTTCGGGCAATGTTCCATCCACTCGGTACTGGTCCAGAAAGTCATTCACACCTTGCGAATAGAAGAAGTTCTGAATCTTCTCGCCATACTGCTGCTGCCACTCACGGTCTGCGCAGCTCCACTCATAGTCAAGCGCAATGTTCATGGGCACACGCCATGAGTCATAACGGAAGTTGTTTCCACCATTGCGACGACCGCCAAAACCTTGCATCAGACTGCCGTCATACTGACACATGTCAGGATTCAGGCCCGTCTTCTCATGGCAAGCCTTATGCAGGAATGCGCGTGACTTTTCCGCACATTCTTTCCAATAGTCGGCACGTCCGTCATCCGCCCATTTTGCCCATACTTCATAGAAAGCTGGGATATGATAGGAGGGGTCCGTATAACGCTGTCCGAAACCATCGGGCGTAAAGGTGATGAGTTTGGTTTCAGGGTCAATCAGGAACATCTTCTGCTTTTGAGGAGCGGCATTGGCCTGCTGCCCACCGCCAAAGCCTCCGAAAGCAGGCATAGGGCGTCCTTCCACTTCTTTGGGCATCGTGCAATTGAGGATACGCTGTGCTTCTGCTTTGTAGTTGATACCCGTGTCGTCACCCCAACGGTTCGAGGCAAAGATAAGTGCGGTAATGAAGTACAGTTCACCGTCGGATGCGGCACCTGCAGAGTTCTGTGTGCCGTCCACTTTACAGCTCCATGCGAAGTAGCCTTCACGCTCCCCTTCCTGATGCTGCATGTACTTCTTGCTCCAACGCCACAAGCGGTCAAAGATATCCTTCTTGTCAAACTGCACCGCCAGCATCAAGCCATATGACATGCCTTCTGTACGGGCATCATGGTTCTTGATGTCTGACACATAAGCCATTGAATCGCCTACCTCAAAGTACACTTTGTTGGGGCCATAGAAAACATCGTTGAACACCTCCTGCAGTTTGGCATCTACAGCTTGTTTAGAATACCCCATCTCCACAAAGAGGTTACGATATTTCCGAGTTTCAAATGCACCCTTATTCCAAGGCTTATAGGACTGAGAAGATGCACAAAGAGCCATGCACATCAGTCCTGCTGCTACTATTGCTTTTTTCATCATTATCATCTGTGTTTTGTGTTGTTTGTATATTTATTGGAACTGCCACCAGTCAAAATTGAAGGTGCCATCCAACTGTTCGAAGTGCAGATAGAGATCATGAACACCCTTCACGTTCTCCACTTTCGTGCTGACAGCAGAGAACTTTTCGTCTGCACCTGTTGCCTTCACAGCAACGCGGCCAATCTCCTTGCCGTCGATTCCGTCAATAGTCAGGACGATGTTGCCACGTCCCTTTGCTGAAGCCACACTGGCCATGAACTTCTTGGCGCCAGCGCTGCCAAAGTCCACACCTCTCAGACGGATATACTCACCTTCATCAATATCGGTGACATACATATTGACACGTCCTGTCGAATAAGGCATATCTTTCACAACGCCCGTATTCTTGATGCCCATCTTGCAAGTCTTCAGATTCTTGCCCCAGGCCATCGTCTCAGCCTCCACACGCTTGTAAGGATTGAGAAATTCAATCTGCTTCATAGGCTCCTGATCCAGCCAGTAAGGAATCTCCTGAATGGTGCCATCGGCATTGTAAGTGATTTCCTGACCGCTCACAGAACGGCGCTCGTGGTGTTCCCATGTGTCAATGTGCATGATGTCATAGTTTTGGCCAAACACATAGCTCTTGCCCTTATAATCGCAGATGCCAGGATGGTTGCCGCGGTCACGCTCTGTTGGACGCATGATATAGCCCATCTCCGTCCACTTTCCTGTAGGGCTGTCACTCATCGCATAGCCCAGTGCTTCAGGACAGCAGGTTGAAGCGAATGCCATGTAATAGTGGCCATTGCGCTTGTAGAACCAAGGACCTTCCTGATAATGCTGAATAGCCCAGTTGGCTTTCTGGTTCCAAGACACACGGAGATTGATTTTTGAGCCTTCTTCCTTCACGGGACGCATCATGCCGTCCTCTTGATTGAGCACATAGATGTCACCATCTGTAGAAATCATGTCCTCATTGAGTTTTACGCAATAAGCGTGTGGGTTACCCCAGAACATCCAAGCCTGACCATTGTCATCAATGAATACAGAGGGGTCAATATCATCCCAGTGCTCCTTCTGCCATACGAGTGGTTCACCGAGAGGGTCTTTGAAGGGACCATAAGGAGAGTCTGCCACCAGCACACCGATGCCATGTCCATGCAGAGGGGCATAGAGGTAGAACTTGCCATTACGCTCTACGGTCTGAATTGCCCAAGCACCGTTTTCACGGCTGCGCCATTCGAAGTCACGCAATGATGCCACAGCTCCATGCTCTGTCCAGTTCACCATATCCGTAGTGGACCAAAGCAACCAGTCGTACATAAAGAAGCCTGCAGAGTTCTTCTCTCGCTCATCGTGAATATCCTCTGGATGTGAGTCATGAGAAGTGTAGAGGAACAGCGTGTCGCCCACCACCAGCGGAGAGGGGTCTGCTGTGTATTTCGTTGTAAAGAGTGGCATATTGCACTCTTCGATGCCACGGAACTTCCACCAGTCGAAGTTCATAATCTTCACGCCCTTGCGACCACGGAACACGAAATAGAGGTCGTGAACACCTACCACAGGAGTGCGCAAGTCAACAACTTCTTCTTTCCAATCTTCCCAGCCACCAGTGTGACCCACTTCCAAACGTGCAATCACCTTGCCGTCAAGGCTGTCAATACGTACTTCAATCGCACCACCGCGCAAAGCGCTTGCCACACTGGCTGTGAATGTGCGAGGTATTTTTCTGCCAAAGTTTACAGCTTGCAACTTGATGTAGTCGCCATCATGTGTCTCTGAAATGTAAACACCTGTCTTGTCGTTCCACTCGCTCTTGATACCCTTTGAGAAAGCCATTGTCTCAGCTTCCACACGCTCGTAGGGGTTCAAAGTGCCAATAGGAGCCACACCCTTATCTGTAGGCAGGATGGTTGGGAACGTTCCGTCAGCATTGAACTTGAACTCTTCCACAGCCACGCTGCGACCGAAGCCGCCGCCACCAGGGAGCTTGCCTGTATGATAGAAGAAGTAATCATGTCCCTTGAAGCGCTCATAACCGCAGTGGTTGGTGAAAGAACCCGTGCCGCCTTCTGGCATGATCGTTCCCTTATATGTCCAAGGACCAGCAGGTGAAGGAGCCTCCGAATAAGCAATATGCTCGGGCACACCGCCTGCGGCATACAGAAGATAGTATCCCTTCGATGCCTTAGCGCCTTTCTTGGCAGCAGCCATCTGAGGCTTTTTCATAATCCAAGGACCTTCTGTATAGGTGTCCTTATACTTCTTGCCTTTTTCACGCTTGGCCATGTCGGGAGCACCGAAACCTTCTTCGGTCATGTCCAAGTTGAACACCTCGCCATCAAAGCTAATCATGTCTTTGTTCAGCTTGCCGCAATACACTCGTGGATTGCCCCAGTAAATCCATGCCTGATCATCATCATCGATGAACACCGTGGGGTCAATGTGGTCCCAAGAGCCATTCTCATAGAGAGGCTTGCCAATGGCATCGCGGAATGGACCTGTAGGAGAATCAGCCACTGCCACACCTATGGCCATACCGCCAGAGAGACGTGAATGGGCACAGATGTACCAATAGAACTTGCCATTGCGTTCGATGCACTGGCTGGCCCAAGCGCGGTCATCTGCCCAGCTGAAGCTTTCCAGCGCCAGCGGACTGCCATGATCGGTCCAGTTCACCATATCGGCAGAACTGTACACACGCCATTCTTGCATCCAGAAGAAGTCGGCTTTATCTTCGTCGTGACCTGTATAAACGTAAATTCTGTCACCATGCACCATCGGAGCAGGGTCACTCGTACACCAGGTTTGAACAAACGGATTCTGCGCAACGGCAGAAAGCGGAAGCATGGCCCCCACTACACTTAACAAACGGAATAGTTTTCTCATTGATTGAATAGGTTTTAAATTCGTGTTGCAAAGATAACACGAATCTTCTTGATTTACTTCCGTCTATGAAACATCTTCTTTCACTTTTACTCACGAAAGAAGCCTTAAACGCCTGACAATCGCTGTTTATGCGCCTCACGGCCAACGATAGCGCTACCTCAAGCGGTTTTGAATAAAGTGCCGCTTTGCATAAAGGAAATAAAACAAAACACCTATCAGATTGATGATGAAAGCAAACCAAAAGGCTCCGGAATAATGCGTGTGCTCTATCACAACGCCACCCATCACAACACCGATGCCCATGCCAATATCCCAACAGGTCAGCTGCGAGGAGTTGGCCGTTCCGCGCTTGTTGTTGGGAGCCAAATTGATGAACATCGTCTGCATGCCTGGCCAGATATGCCCATTGCCCAAACCGATAATGATAGCGGCGCCATAATAGCCCACTTCATTCTTGACCGCAGCAAAAAGCAGATAGCCAAAGAGACTGATGAGGATGCCATGATTGACATTCTCCACCACTCTCCCCTTGCGGAGCGAACGCGCACCAATCAGACGGGAAAGGATAAGACCACCACTCAGCACCGCAAACCAAATGCCCGTGCCTGCCGTGATGCCCAAGTCTTCCTTGCCATAAATGGCGAGATAGGTAGCCAAGACACCATACGAAGCACCCACGCATACCATCACGACACCTTCGCTCCATCCTTTCACCAAGAAGAAGCGGTCAAAGGAAAGCGGGTCTTTATTGGGAACTATCATTTTAGGCGGAAAGTGTACCGTAGCGTTGATGGCGCATCCTATGCCTGCAGCCAGCAAGGCGATAAGAAAGATGATATTATAGTTGCCAATGGTGCTGTAGATGAACAAGCCCACCGTGGGAGCCATGCTTGTGGCAAGATTGTTCGACATGCCATAATAGCCTATGCCTTCAGCACGACGCGAAGGATGCAGCACATCGATGGCGCAAGTGCTGTTCGCCACCGTGACAGCCCCCATGGGCGCACCGTGCATCGTGCGGATGAGGGTAAAGAGCACCATGGTGCCTGCTATCAGATAGCCAGCAAAGAATGCAAAAAAGAGGAAATAGCTCGTCAGCAGCACCACCCTGCGCGGAAAGCTGTCCACCAGATAGCCTGCGATGGGACGGGCAAGCAGCGCCGTCAAGGTATAGCCCGACAGCACCAGTCCTATCGTGTCCTTATCCGCATGATAGGTCTCGCTCAGATACAGAGGCAAAAGCGGAGTGACAATCATGAACGAGAAGAAGATCATGAAGTTGGCACACCACACCTTCACATAATTCGCATTCCAAAGTTTTGCTTGTTCCATAATTCCATGCAAAGATACAGCTTTTTTCTCACCCCGATGGCGCATCTTTCCCTAAAAAAGAGAAGTATTGATGAAGAACAACCTTTCTCACCCACCAAGGGCACGAACACATGGCGCGCATGGGGTTTCAGCACCTCAAAAGCGGTGTGACTCACACCGCATAGGCCGGTCTGAGTCACACCGCCACCCTCGGTCTGAGTCACACCGTTTTTATAGTGCAGGAATAGGGACAAAAGAAAAGAGAGCGTGCCCCATCATGCGGCACACTCTCTTTCCTATTTCTATCATCGTTTCGAGTACGGTCAATCTTTATTCTTCGGAACCGATAATCTTCCAGATGCCAGCAGCAATGGCAGCGCCAGCGAATGGACCCACGATAAACACCCAAAGCTCACTGATGGCCTGTCCGCCCTGGAAGAGAGCAGGACCGATGGAGCGTGCGGGGTTCACAGAAGTGCCCGTATAGTGGATGCCCACCAGATGAATCAATATCAGCGAAAGACCGATAGCCAGACCTGCAAAGTTGCCTGCACCCTTCTTCTCGTCTGTAGCGCCAAGCACTACCAATACAAAGATACAAGTGAGCACAATCTCAGCAATGAGACCTGCCACCAGTCCGTGAGCGCCGCAACTGTTAGCACCCGTCAAAGTGCCACCTGCCTGAACCTGGTCATAATAGGTCAGCGCAAACAGAATAGCAGAACCGATAACGGCGCCAATCACCTGGAAAATCATATACATCGCAGCATCCTTTCCGCTGATGCGCTTTGACAAGAGACAGCCCAAAGTGATAGCTGGATTGATGTGACAACCCGAAACACCGCCAATCGCATAGGCCATCGCCACTACCGCCAAGCCAAAAGCCATAGCTGTGCCAACTACCGATGCGATATCAGAGCCACAATTGAGCGACACGGCAGTACCGCATCCAAGGAGCGTAAGAACCATTGTTCCTACCATTTCTGCTAAATACTTCTTCATAGGTTTTTAATGTTTTAGAGTTGATAAAATAAAGTTGTGTCAAGTCGTGCCAAGGGGTTTATTGTGCCAGTTGCACAATTCCTCCCGTTGCGGGGTTCAGCGTCAGTTTCGTAGTCACCCCTTTATTAAATAATGTGGGGCTCAACGTATCAATGGTGCCAAACTGAGCAAAAGGAAGCTCACGCTCATACAGCGTGCCATTCATTGTGGACAGCTGCACCTTTGCCATGCTCGGCATATTATACACCAGTCCTACTATCTTGCGCTTCACCAAATCTTTCTCTTCAGGCAATACCACCGTGTGCTGGTCCTTGAGCGAGAGGAAGTAAGGTTCGCCTGCGAGGTCATCCGCATCCACAAACCCCAACTTGCGAGAGAAACGGAAGAGAACCTCTTTCTCTACATCAGCTACAGGCGCATAACTATATGACTTTGAAACCCATGTAGTATCTTTATAACCCACAAACAGCTGCGTCAGCGCTTCTTCCTGCCGGTCCAATTCGCTCAGCACAATCTTGAGCGAAGCACCGTCCTTAGGCATTGACTCCACTTGTCCGCGCTTGATAGCATTCTTGCTTTCACGGATATCCAGAATTTCCTGAGCCGTCAGCTCCGCCATCTTTGCCGTCGAAGTGGCAGAGAGGATATCCTCTGTCAAATACTGACGTGCATCCAGCTGGTGATGGGTAGAACGACTGGCAGGAAGAGAACGTTCCTCCAGTTCCGTCTGCGTGTTGACAGCCACCAGAATACCGCTTTCCGTCAGTTGCGCCATCGGAGCCACCGTCTTGTCCTTCATCTTCACCGTGTACACCTTTGCCGTATCGGGCACACCCGTCTGATATACTTCCAGTTCCGTCAGCGTCCATGTCGTCGAAGGCTCGGTGCTGACACCCTGAATGTGCAGATACCGCTCTGCATACTTGGCATATTCACCGGGCACATACACCACCTTCCGCGCAGATGCATCCACATTCAGCACCGTCTTGGGCAAGGCGTAATTCACGCCATTGGCAGCTATGCCCGGATTAAACTCTGTCACTTGTGTCTGAGCATTTGCGCCCCATGCCATCAGGGCTGCAAAAGCCATTATCATTGTTTTCTTCATGTTCCAATCAATTTTGCTTGCCCCGCAATGCACGGAAGGCGCGAGGCAAATAATCAACAAGGTCACTGGCTATCAAGCTCTCCTCGCACAGCTCCTCTGCCACGATATCGCCAGCCAGTCCATGTAGATACACACCCAAGCGGGCTGCCATCTCAGGCGGATACGACTGAGCCAAGAGCGCCAGGATGATGCCCGTCAACACGTCACCCGAACCAGCTGTCGCCATTCCCGGATTGCCCGTCGAATTGAAATAGACATTGCCCTCGGGCGTGCAGACAGCAGAATATGCCCCCTTGATGATGATATACAGCTGCTGGCGCATCGCCAAATCACGTGTACGTTCCAGTTCCTCGTAGGAGTTGCGTGTAGTGCCGATAAGGCCAAACAGCTCTTTCTTATGAGGGGTCAATATGCAATATTTGGGCAACTGGGCAATCCATCCACGGTGAGAGCCACAGATGTTGAGCGCATCCGCATCAATCACAGCAGGACATTTCGCCAGGCTGACCTGTTCAATAAACGCTTGTGTCGTATAGGAAGACGTGCCGATGCCAGGACCGATGCCCATTGCATCGTAGTCCGCAGTGTCAAACGACTGGCTGAAGCAGTTGTTATCTACATCCACATTCAGCACCGCTTCTGGCACAGCGCTCTGAAGCACTCTCACGTTGCATTCTGGCGTGCGCACCGTCAACTTCCCCACTCCTCCGCGCAGACACGCTTTCGCGCTCAGCACAGCAGCACCAGCCATGCCTTTCTTTCCGGCTATCAGCAGCGCCTTTCCGACACTACCCTTGTGGGCAAAGCGAGAACGCTTCTTCAGCGCCATCTTGAACTCATCTTTCTCTGTCAGGAAATAAGGCGTCTTGGTCTCCTCATTCTCAGGGTCCTGAATACCGATGTCCAGCACCTCCCATTCGCCCACATAAGGCTCATTCTCAGGGAAGAAAAATGCCAGTTTCGGATTCTGGACCGTGTAGGTGACATCAGCCTTCACGATATGTGTCATCACATTGTAAGTGTTGTCCTCACACATCAGTCCCGAAGGCACATCAATCGCCACCACAGTGGCAGGCGATGCGTTGATATATTTCACCACCGACGCAAAACCTCCGTTCAAAGGGCGGGAAAGCCCGGTGCCAAACAAGCCGTCAATGACCAAATCGTCCTTTTCCAATACCGGTGGCTTAAACTCCGAAGTGACCTCTGTGAATATCACGCCATAAGGCCTCATCGCATTCTGTTCATCCATCTGATACTTCATCAATCGCTGCTTGTTCGTCTCGCAGTCGGGCGACAGGCTGTCAGACGTATTGAAGAGATAGACCGTCACCTTGTAGCGAGCCTCACACAGCATGCGGGCAATCGCCAATGCGTCGCCGCCATTATTGCCTGGACCAGCAAAAATCTTAATGGGAGTGTCAACAGTCCAGCGGGCACAAATCTTGTCAGCCATCGCACGCGATGCTCTCTCCATCAAATCAATGGAACTGACCGGTTCATGCTCTATCGTGTAATTATCAATAATCTTAAATTGAGCTGCAGTTAATATCTTCATTGTACTGTTGGGGTTGAAGGTACAGACATGCTTTGATGTGCAAAAATAGTGAATCAACATTGAAAAAGAGACGAAAATTGATTAAAATCACACTTCATTCACGTTTTTTCGAGTTATTATCACCTTTTTTGCCTTACAATAGGGATTTTTTGTGTAGCTTTGCACTAAATAAGCACTACACTCATCGGCATGATTACCATAAAGGATAAGCAATTTGAGATATTTATCAGTCATCAGCAAATTGCAGACAAGGTCGCAGCATTGGCCACAAGACTCAACGCAGACTACCAGGACAAGAATCCTGTGCTCATTGTCATCCTGAATGGAGCATTCATCTTTGCGGCTGATTTAGTGCGCCAGCTCACCTTCAACCACGAAATCCAATTTGCCAAGTTCTCCTCCTATCAGGGAATGGAGACAACTGGCGAAGTAAAGGAACTCATCGGACTCTCCATCGACATCAAAGACCGGGACGTCATCATCGTGGAAGACATCGTGGACACGGGTATCACCATGAGTGAAGTGCTGCCCACCCTTCAGGCCAAGGGCGCCAAGACGGTGGAGATAGCAGTTCTGCTCATGAAGCCAGGGAAACTGAGAGTTCCGCTCAACGTGAAATACTGTGCCATGGAGATTCCCAACGAGTTCATCGTAGGCTATGGCCTCGACTACGACGGCCTTGGGCGCAACCACAAAGACATCTACGTGGTGAAAAGCGAGGAGTGAGGAGTGAAGAGTGAGGAGTGAGGAGGTTTCAACCGTTAAAACAACATTTAACTAACAATACAAACCCAAATGAAGAATATCATCATTTTCGGTGCACCAGGCTCTGGCAAAGGCACCTACAGCGACGAAATCGTTGCACGTTACGGCATGGGGCACATCTCTACAGGCGATGTGCTCCGCAATGAAATCAAGAACGGTACAGAACTCGGCAATATCGCCAAAGGATATATTGACAATGGTCAGCTCATCCCAGACGAGTTGATGATTGACATCCTCGCAAAGACTTACGATGCGCTTCCAGCAGGCAAGGGCGTCATCTTCGACGGATTCCCACGCACCATCGCACAGGCAGAAGCACTCAAGAAGATGCTCGCTGAGCGCAAGCACGACATGGGCATCATGCTCGAGCTCATCGTGGACGAAGAGACTCTTCTCGCACGTCTGCTCAACCGTGCCAAGGAGCAGGGACGCGCTGACGACAACGAAGAGACCATCAAGAAGCGCTTCGAGGTATACCACAAGCAGACCGAGCCTCTCTCTAAGTGGTTCGAGCAGGAAGGCATTCGCAACGCATTCACTTGGAAAGGCTCCAAGGAAGTGATGCTGGGCGAAATCTTCGCATTCCTCGACACTCAAAAATAAAAACAACAGAACTAAAGAATTGAAGAATTGAAGGGATACGCTCCTGCGGTGCAGACACATCGCGCAGCCACTTCAATCCTTCAATTCTTTTTTATCAATATCCAATCCCGACTCATGGATTCCAACTTCATTGATTACGTAAAAATCTATTGCCGTTCAGGGCGCGGAGGACGCGGTTCCAGCCACATGCACCGAGCCAAATACCTGCCCAAGGGAGGTCCCGACGGAGGTAATGGAGGGCGCGGAGGTCACGTCATCCTGCGTGGCAACCGCAACTACTGGACCTTGCTCCACCTCCGCTACGACCGTCACATCCAGGCAGAACATGGCGGCAACGGTTCCAAAAACAAATCAACAGGCAAGCAGGGCGCCAACGCCTACATCGAAGTGCCTTGCGGCACAGCGGTTTATGATGCCGAGACCGGCGAATACATCTGCGACGTGACAGAACACGGGCAGGAAGTCATTCTGCTGCAAGGAGGACGTGGAGGCTTAGGCAACTTCAACTTCGCCACCCCCACCAACAAGGCACCACGCTATGCACAGCCCGGCGAACCCATGCAGGAACGTTCCGTCATTCTCGAGCTGAAACTCCTGGCTGACGTAGGTCTGGTAGGCTTCCCCAATGCAGGCAAGTCCACCCTCGTCAACGCCATCTCTTCTGCAAAGCCCAAGATTGACAACTACCCCTTCACCACCCTCGAGCCCTCACTCGGCATCGTCTCCTATCGCGACGAACGCTCTTTCGTCATCGCTGACATTCCAGGCATCATCGAGGGAGCCAGCGAAGGGCGCGGCCTTGGTCTCCGTTTCCTGCGCCATATCGAGCGCAACTCCCTGCTGCTCTTCATGGTGCCAGCAGACACTGAGGATATTCGCCACGAATACGATGTGCTGCTCAACGAGCTGGCACAGTTCAATCCCGACCTGCTCTCCAAGGGACGCGTGCTCGCCATCACCAAGTGCGATCTCCTCGGACAAGACGAGGAACTCAAGGAAATGCTCAAAGAAGGCCTTCCCGACGACATCCCCGTCGTCTTCATCAGTTCAGTGGCACACATAGGACTTCAAGAACTCAAGGACATCCTGTGGCGCGAGATGAACAGCGAGAGCAACAAAATCGCAGCCATCAACACACAGGAATCCCTCATCCATGCCACTAAGACCTTTGCCTACATGGACGACATCGCCAACGACGATGACGAAGGCTGGGGCGACGAGGACATCCCCGAAGAGGAAGACATCGAATACCTCGACGAGGACGAGATTGAAGACCTCGAAGACTTTGAGTATGAGGAATAACCCAATGGCCAACTATTCCCAGCGGAGCTAATTCTCAACTCTCAACTGTCAATTGTCAATTATCAATTATCAACTGTCAATTAACCAACACCGCGCCAGCCCAATTGTCAATTGTCAACGTTTGTAGCAGCGAGAGCAGAGTCAAGTGTACTTGAACTATGCCGAGTCGCGCCCA
>AUXO015266824.1_pt1 | contig 18932 bp, 14 predicted proteins | sample 768731 | NCBI WGS metagenome assembly AUXO01 (sample SAMN02715735, study PRJNA202380) | gut metagenome | biome: sheep rumen | host: Ovis aries | place: New Zealand: Palmerston North
ATTTTTTTAGCTAATTCAGGGCTTGTAAGCATCTCACCTTTCAAGTCTAAAACAACCTTATATGAGTTATTTGGAATAGCCTTTAAAAGAGATGCTGCTTCTTTATTTTTTATCATTTCTTCTTCCTTTAAAGATGCGTTATCTTTAATAGGCTCATCACTTACATTTACAAATGAAACATTTGCATATTTAGATATTCTTTTAGAATATTCTAAAATTGCATCTTTTAAGTATTTTTCTTTAATATTTCCAACGCTTGCGATTATAATTTTCATATACTAAAATCCTCTGATGGAGTCTCACCTAAAACAACAAATTTAATGCCATCTGTAATGATGCCATATTCATTAAAAATGTTCTTTCTAGTAAGCTCAATTATCTTAGTTAAATTACATTCCTGAGATACGTGAGCATGCATAACAAGCTTAGTATTTGGTCCCATTATTTTAGCAAGCACAATCATCGAATCCTGATTAGATAAATGACCATGATCTGATAAAATTCTTTGTTTTAAATAATAAGGTCTTTCAGAATTCATCAATATCTGTGGGTCGTGATTACTCTCTAAAATATAGCAGGTAGCATCAGCTATCAAATCAAATATCTTATTATGTACGTAGCCAGTATCAGTTAAATTAACGAGCTTATTTTGAGAATCTTCTATTATATAGCCAACACATTCAGCTGCATCATGGTAAGCTGGAATTGGTGTAATAGTTAAATCTAAAACCTTAATTGGTACATAATGGATATAATCCTGCTCTCTATCAAGTAAAATAATATCCCCATTATCTTTCTTAAATCTAATTAAATCATAAGCTTTTTCTTTTGATTTATTAGCTTTTAATATTTCATTATACGTTCCAATGCTCATTAAAATCTTAATATTATCATATTTAAGTAAACTTAAAAAGGCTCTAACATGGTCAGCATGTTCATGCGTAATTAAGACATAATTTATATCATTTAAGGTTAAATTATGATTGATTAAATTCTCATCAATTGCCTTTTTAGTAATACCAGCATCTATTAAAATATTTAAATTTTTAGTTTGTACCAATGTGCAATTGCCACATGATCCACTAGAAAAAACACAAATTTCCATAATAAATCTCCAACACTAAAATTATACCATAGATTGCCCTATTATACCAAAAATAAAAAACATATAATTTATAAATTATATTATCGTTAAATTTAATCGTTATAATTATAAAAATTTCATTGATTATGCCAATGAGTTATGGTATCATATTTAATGCTATGATTTAAAAAAGTAAAGGAGTAAGGATTTAGATGAAAAACAAAAAAATGTCGCGTCGTCTAATGGGTGTCGCATTATCTGGCGCGTTACTAATATCACTAAGTTCATGCGGTGGTAACAAGACTACTACTGGGAATCTAGACTGGGAATCTGTTTACCTTTCTAGCGGTAGCTATAATGTTACAACAGGTGAGCTTTGGGATACTCTTCAATGGAGTGCCTCAACTAATCTAACTAACCAAAAGAACACTGTAGTTTTAGATAAGTATGTTAACAAAATCACAGCAGCGATGAAAAATGATATCAGTGCATTAACAGAGGATGAAAAGAAATTATTTGCTGAAGGCGAATATGGTCCATTCTCTAATCATGCAAATCAAAGACTTGCTGACTATGTAGTTCAAGACATCTTAAACTTATCTTATAGCACACAAGACTATTGGGAAGAGGTAGACAAGGTTTCCGATAAACTAAAGAAAGAATTAATAGTTAAATATGTTGATGAAATGTTTACTAGCTATGGTTATTCTCTTGATGCTGATGAGATAACTAATAACCTAGCAAACAAGAATAACTCATATTTTACTGATTTAGCAAAAAAAATGAGTGAGGTTTATTTCATCAACTATGCAAAAGAATTACTTGCAGAGGCAAAAATAACTAAAGATGTTACAGAGGCAGATAACAACGACACAAATGCCGATGATGATAAGATTGGATATTTCTCAAAATCTGATTTCAAATCAAAATTTAAAGCTAAATATGAAAAGGAATACAATGTAAATGCTATTTTAATGCGTTTTGCAGATAGCGATGAATTTAATGAAACATTTAGAGCATTCGGCTTAAAGGTTTCAAATTCAAAGATTTACTTTGTAGGAGATTCAGAAGAAACTGGAAAGATGACTTACAATGAGTATTGTGATTATTATGATGATTTAACAACTACTCAAACAAGAACTAAGTTAAATGTTTCTGAAAGCTTCTCTCCTGCCATTTTAGGTATCTATGTTGAAATGTATAACTATATTTACGGTGGCTATAGAAAAACATTAAGCACAGCTCTTGAGACTTCTGCTGATCCAACAGTAATCGATAGTGTTACTAAGGTAAATGAGCTTAACGATTTAAGAAAGCTTACTGAATATGTATTACACAATTTCAATCAAACAGTATATGATCAAACAGTTACATTATTAAATACTAATAATCAAACTCAAACATTATATTCTTCAAAGGATATCGAAAAGATTGGCACTGGTTTCAAAACTTATATTTATGAAACATTAGATTTAAAGGGTACAAATTATTCAACTTCTTCTCAAAGCTATAACAGCAGCCAATATATCGCATTTAAGTTTGGTGAAGAAGCTCATGATGAAAGCTTTGATGATTATACAGATGATGATATCATTACATACATTTTAGATGATGCTCAAAAGGATCTATTCAATGAATTACATTATCAATTAATTCGTTCAAAGATTACTGATTCAAATATCACTAATTATCTAAAAGAAGAAACTGATAACTGTAAGGTCAAGATTTTCAACGATCCTGTAGAAATTTCTTATTCAGTTTCTAACTCTAACTATTCTAAGACAGTTGATAAGGCTCCATCTTCTAACACATTAGCTACTATCGAATACGATGGTAAGACATGGAATGTAAATGTAACAGCAAATCCAGAGGATTCTTCTTCTGTTAAGGTTGCAGGTAAAACTGCTGACCAAGCTTACTATGGCTTATTTGATGAATTAGAAAAGGCTAGTGGTAAGACAACAGCTATCGATTTATTATGTAAAAAGATGGTTAAGAATTCTGAAGCTTATAAGAAACTATTAGATGATAAGGATAGATATGATTTATATGTTAAATATATTGAAAATCTATTATATAACTTCTCAAATGGTCAAGCAGGTTATGATTCATCTATTGGTAAATATAATTATTTAATGTTAAACTTCCATAATGCTAACATCGATGAGATCGTTAAGGATGTTTACCTTGTTCAAGCAGCTGAGGTTCAAGTATTAATTGATTATTCTTCAGATGATATCGTTAACTTTATTAAGCATTATTCAGACATTGCATATAACAACTACTTCTCATTAAGTGGTAAGAGAGTATTAGTATACTTAGATTGTGATGATGATGGTGAGGCTGATGAAATTCCAGCTGATACTACAAATTACGAATATAAGACTTGGTCAGATAAGCCAAATGTAGCAATCGACTTAGATGGCGATGGCGTATATGATGATGTTACTTATGAAGAAATTGCTAAGTATCTAATATATACAATATATAATGAAGTATCAGCTTCTACTGAAACTCACTCAACTTATCTATCAACATTAGTTGATGAAATTAAAGGTAGTGCTAAGGTAGAATATGATTCAAACCCAATTTTAGAAGAAAATAAATGGGCTAAATATCGTAAGGTTGGTTTAAATGTTTCATTAACAGATGTTAGTGCAACTAATACATCAACTGATATCGACTTCAACCTAAAGCAAAGATTATACGATTATTCTCGTGGTTATTCTGAAGATGATTTAGGAAACGAAACAGCTCATTATCAATATTTCATCGGTGATACTACTCCTACTGAATATATTGAACCACTTTCTACTACAGCAATTAATACTAATGATAGCCAAATCGTTAAGACTAAGGATGGCTTCAACCTATTATTAGTTTCAAAAGGTGAAAAGCAACCATCTGCTTTATATTCTGTTGATGATCATGACAATGATTTATTAAAGAATATCGTATTTAAGTATAATGATGAATTCATCGTAGTTCCAAATGTATTTAATGAAAAGTCAGATAACGATATGCTTAACTTCAACCAAATTAAGACTTATTTATTAGAATCTGTTACTAAGGGTACAGCTACTCTTCTTCCAAGTGATGTTTCAGATGCAGTTTCTAAATTCTTAAATCCTGTAGTAACAAGATTAACATCTGATGAAACACAATTAGTTCTAATTCTTGAATTCATCAAATCAACTGGTACAAATTATACATTTGGTTCGACTGACAAGGATAAGGATTTTGGAAAGCTTGTTGATATCAATAAGAACAAAGCTGATAGCTATCTATATCTAGTTGAAGATGAAGATACAACAGGTACATGCAATAGCTTCCCTGAATGGTGGACTAAATTAAATGAATTAATTGGAGGTAATAACTAATGAAAAAAGCTAAAAAAGTTTTATTACCTGCACTTCTAATTACTACTACTCTTACATTAGCTTCTTGTGGATTTTCAAGAAACACTACAGTTCCATATGGTAGCTTAAACCTAAATGATACAATCGCTACAAGCTCTAAGGATATTAGCTTATCCTTAGATGCTTACTATGCAAAACTAAGAAATGGCGGATATGATTTAGTATTTAACAAAATCAAATCTGCACTATATGCTGACGAAATTGATGCTGTTAAGGCTTTACTTGCATCAAATTCAATCAATGATTTAACTGATAAGCAAAAGAAAGCTTTAAGCTATAAGGCTGATGAAGCTATTACAGCTGAAAGATATGAAGATTTAAAGGATAAATATATTGAATCAATTTCTAGTTCAGTATGTTCTTCTATCGTTGGTAATAGTAAATATTCAAAATATAAGAGTATGATTGCTGATGATGGCAAGGATTACGAAACTGCAGTTTATAAATACGTAGAAACACAAAACATGGCTGGATATAATATCACAGCTGATGATATTAAAATTTCACAAGATGCTGATGACAAGGAAAAAATTGTTGTTGACTTCAAGAAAATCTATACTGCATGCCCTGATTTATTCGAATCATATGTTCTAACAGATGCTGAAAGAATTCATGCATCTAAGGGCTTATATGAAATAGCTGACTTAGAATATATCGAAAATGAAGAATCTGGTCAAAAGGAAAAGAACTCAAATTATTTATTTAAAGATTCTAGATATGAAACTAAATATGAATCATCATATAAGAACTATGGTGAATATAAGGCAATTGTTATCTCATTTGATTCTCGTAGAGAAGCAATGAATACAATTTCTACAGTACTTGGTTCTGCAAATACTTCAATTGAAGATTTAGATGATTATCTAAATATCTACAATTACTACTACAAAGCACGTCAAGAAAACAATCAACCATTTACAGCTGATTCTGAAGTATTCAAATACACAGTTGATGAAAATGGTGATAAGCTAAGTGATGTTTCTTCTTCTATCGCAACATTAATTGAAGAAACATTAGAAGATGGCGAATTCTTAACTGAACCAAGATACATCAATGGTAAATATGTTTTAGCTTATAGAATTAGCACAGTATATGAGGTTAGCAATTCTGCTACTCAATATGATTTTGAAGATTTAAAGGTTGAATTATCAGAAGATAAATATAACGAATTAATCAACAAGATTAAGGTTGATTTATTAGATGATAACACTCCTGGTTATGTTACTACTTCATTCCAAAAATTATTAAAGGATGCAAAAATTGAAATCTATGATCCAATTTTTGAAACAAAGTTTAATAACTCTTATACTAACTACTATGATTTAATCTCTTCTGACAATCAAAATGTTGGTAAGAATTTAATCTTTAAAGTTAATGATATTACTTATACAGTTGAAGACTTCTATGCTTTAGCTTCTGCTAGACTTGGAACTTCAATTATCAACAACTACTTCTTAAATGCTTATGCTAGTAAGTATGTTGATGACCTATTAGACGATGATACAAAGAATTCTAATAGTGATACTATAAAGAATGCTGTGTCTTCATTCAAATCAAATTCTAACTCAACATATCCAAGTGATATGGGCTTAGAAAACTTCTTAGTTGCAAGCTATGGTTTTAAGACTGAAGATGAAGCTTTAAGAAACTTAAATGCTTCTACAGCACTTTCTAAGTATCGTTCACAATCTTACTTTAAGGAGTGGGCTGTTAAGGACGAAGAAAAGTCAACTAGCGAAAAGACAGTTTATAAGATGAGCGAAGATTGTGAAAAGGTTATGAATAAGCTTTTAGCTACTGGTAACTCTACATATGATGATATCTTTAGCATTACAATCAATCATATCCTAATCTATATCGACACTAATGGTGATGGTAGTCCTGATAATCCTCAAGAATTCTTAAGTAAGTATCCTGATCAAGAACAAAATCTAAAGGATGCAGTTCAAGCATTAGCTCAAGCAATCTATGCTGAAGCTATCAATGCTGATTATAAGGGTAATACAAAAAATAAGATTTTATCTTACATTGTTAACCAATATAATAAAGGTGCTAAGCTAAGAGCTGGCGATGTTAATGGTGATGGTGTTGCTGATACTTGGGATGATTACAAATCTGACTTCCACTTCATTATCAAGGCAGAAGATTTAGGTGAATCTACTCAAGAATCAATTTCAAATTATGTAAAGCCATTCCAAGAATATGTTAAGGATATGTATGCTAAGGCTGTTGAAACAGATGTTGATTCAAATGAAAATTGGGATTCAACAAATGGTGTATTCTTCACTCCAACTGATGGTATATTAACTACAGCTGATGATAAGGCTAAAGTAACTTATGATTCATTATGTGCTACAGAATATGGTTATCACCTAATCGTTTTAACTAAGTATTCTGGTGCTGATTCATTAGTTTATAATGCTACTGAAGATCCAAACGGATATCAATCAGCTATCGAATTATTAGTATATGAAGATGAAAATGACAGCAATAACAATATCTATATTACTACAAATTCTTATAATGAAACATCTGCTAAGGCAGCTACATTAAATCAATTATTAATTTATTACATTGAATCAAAGAATGGTTCTAATACTTCATTAGATTCAGATATCACTTCAATGCTAAAGACATTATTTAGTGACGTTATTTCAATGTATAATTCTTCTAATTTCCAAAACTTAGTATTATTAGATGAAATTAACATTACTTCTACTGATGCTGATATTACAAAGAAGGTTTCATTACAACGTCAAAACTATGTTAACCTAGTTACTAACTATGGTGAAGATGATAAGCTATATGGCACATGGGTTGATGTAGCAAATCATTCAACTTGGGTTAGACCTAACCAAAAGTAAAAAAAATAAAGGCTTGATTTAAAAATCAAGTCTTTTTATTTTGCCAAAAAAAAGAAACTCAAATGAGTTTCTATTTTGAATAATTATTTTCTGAAAGCTGTGGAATACCAACCTGATAATCTGAACCATAGGTATTAGGATTTATTGTATGTGAACTATTAAAATCTTGACCAAGTAGGAAAAAGCTATCTGATGTTGTATCATTCCATGTAACATCTATACCATACCAACTAGTATCGATTCTAACGATGTTCCATGCGTGAGCTCCACCATTACCAACACCAACGATAAACATAGAATCAACCTTTAATAAATCGCATAATAACTTAAAGTTTTTAGCGTAGCATTCACATACGCCTTTTTTATTTGTGTATAAACCTACAACTGAATGAGCCCAGGTTTGATCTTCAGGTGTACGACCATCAGCCTTAAATGCATAGCTTAAATTCGCCTTCAAGTTTTCATTTAGCATTTCAATTATCTGATAATCAGTTTTATTATTAACATCCTTATTTTCTATTAAGGCTGTTGCGTAATTAATTATCTTAGTATTCATTTGGCTTCTAGCCTCAGGAGTTGCATATGTACCATCACAAACAAGTGATACGCTCCATACCTTTGAATTTAAGCCTTGTTGAGTCCAACCAATTGAATAGCTAGGAGCTAGGAAATAAAATACTGGATTTTCTCTTATTACCTGTAATACTACAGAAACTATTTGAGCCTTAATTAAATCCTCATTATTAGATTCATATTTACCAATCTCAAATCTAGTTTCGCCATCTTCTGTTGTTGTAGTATATGTTGAATTTCCTTTTAATACTTCAAGGGCAGCATCGTAAAATGTCTTATAGGCAGCTGTCATTTCAGCAGCATATGTTTCATCCTTTTCAAATTCCTTGTAGCTATATTGATTTCTATAATCAACAATAAAGTTATCGATAGTTATAGTTGAATAATCAATTTCACTTCTTACCTGATTAACTACTGGAGTTGGAGTTGGGGTAGGTGTTGGAGTTGGAGTAGGTGTTGGAGTAGTTCCATTTCCTCCAGAATCATCCTTACTACTCTTCTCATAGGCATTACCAGTTTGATCAAATAAAACATTGATAAAGTCACAGCCTGTTAAGGAAAGTGATAATAAGAAAACGAATAATACAAATATCGACTTAAAAATCTTTTTCATAATCTAAAGCCTCCTTTGTAAAGTAAGTATATTAAATTATAACATACTTTTATTTAATATGTAAATTATTGTTTGTTTTTAACCATTGATAAGCCCATCTTATGTCTTTGATAATCTATATCAATTACATAGACATGAACATTATCTCCAACAGATACTACATCAGTTGGATGGTTAACCTTAGCCTCGCTCATCTTTGAAATATGAACTAAGCCATCATATTTAACACCACAATCTACAAAGGCACCAAAGTCGACAACATTTCTTACTATTCCATCAAGCTCATCGCCTACTTTTATGTCTTCAAAGTGCATTATATCGCTTCTAAGCTTAAGACCCTCATAATCATCTCTTATGTCTCTTAAAGGCGCTTTAAAGGCCTCTATGATATCATTTAGAGTATACATATCGATATCTAATTCCTTAGAAACTTCTGTCTTATCTAATTTATCTAAAGCTTCCTTTATTTCTTCACTACCTAAATTATCAGTAGTCATGTTAATCTTCTTTAATAAAGCTAAAGCCTTCTTATAGCTTTCTGGATGGATAGGTGTCATATCTAGCTTATTCTTACCATCTATAATTCTTAAGAAGCCTACACATTGTTCATATGTTTTAGGTCCTAGCTTAGCAACCTTCTTAAGTTCCTCTCTAGAATTAAATCTACCATTTTCTTCTCTATAATTAATGATATTTTTAGAGATAGTTTTAGATAGACCTGATACATATGATAAAAGTGATGATGAGGCTGTGTTTAGATTTACACCTACACTATTTACCGCATCAGATACAACTATATCTAAAGATTTAGATAATTCATTTTGTTTAACATCGTGCTGATACTGTCCAACACCGATAGATTTTGGATCAATTTTAACAAGCTCAGCAAGTGGGTCTTGAATACGTCTTGCAATAGATATAGCAGAACGTTGTTCAACAGATAAATCAGGGAATTCTTCAATCGCAAGCTCAGATGCAGAATATACTGAAGCACCTGCCTCACTTACTACTGCATATTTAGTATTAAGCTTATTTTCCTTAATAACCTCAGCTATAAAGCTTTCAGTTTCACGTGAAGCTGTACCATTACCAATTACGATAATTTCAACATTATATTTTTTAATTAAATCAACAATTGTCTTTTTAGATTTAGCAAGTAGCTCAGGCTTTACCTCAGCACCCTTAGATTTTTCATTTGGATAAATTACACCAATTTCTAAAACCTTAGATTCCTTAGATATTACGGCAAGCTTACAGCCAGTTCTAAAGGCTGGGTCAACACCAAGCACTACATGACCCTTCATAGGAGCCTGTAATAATAAATTCTTTAAATTTAGTGAGAAAATCTTAATAGCTTGTTCCTCTGCCTCATCTGATTTAATCGCTCTTATTTCTCTTGAAATAGATGGGGCAATTAATCTTTTATATGAATCATTAATAGAATCAATTAATTCCTGTTTAAATAAAGATTCTCTTCCCTTTACAATATGATATTTTAAATAATCTATATCACGCTCAGGCTGTAAGGTTACATTTACTGTAACAATCTTTTCATCCTCAGCTCTATTTAAGGCTAAAATTCTATGAGGCTTAATACGACCGATATTTTCACTATAATCATAATAATTTTTATATTTTTCTTCCTCATCTAGGTCATTATCCTTTTTCTTAGATGAGATAGTTCCATATATTAAAGCCTTATCTCTTATATATTTTCTATATTCAGCATCATCTGAAATTCTTTCAGCTACAATATATTTTGCTTGTTCAATGGCAAATTCAGGTGTAGGAACCTTATCAGTTACAAACTGTGAAGCAATTTCCATCTTATCGCCCTTTTGCCATAGCTTAAGCATAATATCAGCTAAAGGATCTAAGCCTAAGGCAATAGCTTCTGTAGCCTTTGTCTTTTTCTTTTCCTTATATGGTCTATAAAGGTCTTCTACATCTATAAGCTTTGTGCATGAATTAATCTTATCCTTTAATTCAGCATTTAAAAGGCCCTTTTCTTCTATTAATCTAATTACATCTTCTTTTCTTTTTTCTAAATTAACACCATAGTTATATTCATCAGATATTAATCTAATTTGTTCCTCATCAAGACCACCTGTAGCTTCCTTACGATATCTTGCGATAAAAGCAACTGTCTTTTCATCAGCAAGCATATCTAAAACTACCTTACATTGATCCTCTTTAATTTTTAGCTCTTGGCATATTCTTTCTATAACATTTTGATTTAATTCCATAATCCACCTTTAAAAAAAAGGTCTAATGACTAGACCTTAAATTTTATCCTTACCTAAATATTCATTAATATAGATTGTTATTCTATTAATTAATGTATTAGTAATATAAGCTGAAGTTGTTCCATCTGATACATCATTATTTGAAGCAATGTAATATTCCTTATCTTCTTTTGTATCATCATAGTCAACAGCGTTATATTTATTAACATATTCACCTTCGTTAATATAGATTAAGAAAGGACTAATAATAGTATCTTCAGATGTATATAAACCGCCAAATAATTCTGATGTAAAAGCATTAATATTGAATGAATATTTAGCATCAATGATAAATAATTCTACATCCTTACCATTTTCCTTTGCTTGATCTACTGTTTTTTGAAGGTCAATCATTCTCTTTAATAATGTTTCATCTTGCTTATTATAGTTTTTAGAATCATCTGATTCACTTGGATAGAACCTAGATGAATCATATACTAATACAAAGATATTATTGATAGATAAATTTCCTTTACCAGGTTGAGGACTTACATAATCTGGGTTAGCATAATTAGTTACTGCCTCATAGCTAGTTTGGTTAAATTCAACCTCTTTAGTCTCTTTAAAATAGTTATGATTTGTTGTACTACTTGATTGATTTACTAGCACTATAATTAATACGACTACACCGATAACAACTGCTAAAGATGCACTCATAATTATCCAAAATTTTTTAGTCCATAAAAACTTATGTTGCTTTTTTTGATGAGCTACGTTTTTATTGGATACTTTTCTTTTAATTCTTGCCAAAATACGTCATCTCCTAATTTTTGCGATACAACCTATTTTATCATAATAAAGCGCTTGTATCAATAAATTTTTACTTCAATTTATTAGAATTCATATGCTCTAAAGCTATTTCTTTTAGCTTTCTTAATCTATGGTTTAAGCCTGACTTAGTTAGCTTATCATCATATTCATCATGAATGACATCAAGAAGCTGAGAAAGTGAGTGCTCAGGATAATCCTTTCTAACCTTCATAACCATTAAAAGCTTTTGATCAATGAATGCTAAATCCATATTATATTCGATATATTTAATATATTTTAATTGATCTTTAGAAGCACTATTTGTCTTATCCTGATTTGCAATATCTAAATTGATAGTTCTTTTAGCATTAGTAGCTATCTCTTTAGTAATTAAAACATCCTGATAATAATTCATTGTAGCCTTAGCACCTAATCTATATAATAAATCTCCAATTGCCTCTTGAGATTTAATATAGGTTACATAATAATGCTTTCTTTTGGTAATTCTTGCATTTAAATCAAAGCTATTTATTAGCTTTTGAATAAAGATAATTTCATTTTGATTTGATGAAGAAATCTCAAAATGGCTGTTTTTCTTCTTAGGATCATTAACACTACCTCTTACTAAAAAAGAGCCCTTTAAATAGCTTGCTACATAGTTTTCATCATTAAATACATTAACTCTATAATCAGATTCTAAGCTACTTAGTTTCAAATCATCTATTATTTCATTTGCATTATAGATAATAGCACTATATGATGTATCATTGTTGAATCTTTCGATTTTCCTTTGTTCAATCTCATATTCAAAATTATACATTTTTTTCATCTGCTTAATTAAATATGTAACAGTTGATAAATTAGCTGATGAAAAAACAAGCTTTAAAGGCTTTGAAATGACTATTTCACTTCCAAGCCTAAGCATTGCCTCAATCTCAAGCTTTAAGGCTATATTATCAATTGCTCCACCATTTAATAGATCATTTTTTACATCATTTGCAAAGCTCATGTTCTACTCCACACAAATTTGTAAAATATTATCTAAATTCTTAATTACATAATCAGGCTTTTCTTCTAAAAGCTTATCTACTGATTCAGAATATAATACCGCAACAGTTTTAACATTGGCATTCTTACCTGCAATAATATCATTTGGATGATCTCCAACATATATTGCGTTTTTAGCATGTAATTTTTCTACTGCCATAAGTATTCCATCTGGAGCTGGCTTATGATTTTTAACATCATCACAGCCAATAACTAAATCAACGTAATCGATAAGACCACAAACCTCTAAGCCTCTTATTACTAAATCATCCTTCTTTGATGAAACAATACCTACTGCATATCCGCTATTATGTAGCTTCTTTAAAGTAGCCTTTGCATTAGACATTGGGCTTATCATCTCATCATGATTTGCCTTATTATAGGTTCTATAATAATCAATCATATCATTAATTTCTTTTTCATCATTTGAATATTTAGAAAATGTTTGAACAAGTGTAGGTCCAAAAAATGATTTTAATTCCTCATCAGAAAGCTTATAGCCAGGTCTAAATTTTTCAAATGTATAGACGAAGCTCGAATAAATTAATTCCTTAGAATCTATTAAAGTACCATCTAGGTCAAATAGGACTGTATCAATCTTATTCTCCTTATAATAATTTAATAAATCAAGATAGCTTTCCTTTGGTCCAACAAATCTTTTTATAACTAAGAATGCAATACCACATAAGATAAATATGATACTCCACATTAAAGATACTAATATATTCATGCCAAAGATATTAATTGTTAAAACCTCTTCAGCACCACTTTGATTTCTAAGTAGCTCTGTAAATATTCTAACTGTGCCATACCATACTAAATAAAAGCCCATTAAATCGCCACTATTTAGCTTTTTAAACTTTCTTCTTGCTACAAGCATTAATACTAAGCCAACTAAATTTAATAATGATTCATATAAGAATGTAGGATGACGATATGCTCCATTGATATACATATTTTCAGCAAGCCATGGGAACCATGTTATTGCTGAAGGATTTTGAATAATTGGACCATATAATTCGTGGTTACAGAAGTTTCCCCATCTACCACAAATTTGACCAATTAAGAAGCCTGGAGCGACTAAATCTAATATCTTATATAATTTAATCTTTCTAACTCTACAGTAGATATAAACAGCTATTAAAGCAAATATTACACCACCCTGGATAGCTAAACCTGCAAGGCCATTATCATCTACACCTATTATTTTAGTAAATGTCCAATTAATTTGGCCTATAGTATTTATGACATACCAAAGTCTAGCACCAACAATAGCACAAGGTAAAACAATGATAACACCAGTTAAAACATGATCTGATGGTACACCTAATTTTTTACCTTCTTTAATTCCTACTAATACTGCAATAACAATACCAATAAGAATACAGATTGCGTACCAAGCTATTGATATATTACCAATTTGAAAAGTTGATTTAATCCATAAACCAGATGAACTACCGTGCATTATTCCACATCCTTACTAGAAGCCTTTTTATCGACCTTCGCAATAAATTCCTTAGCTGCAAAATGACCCATATATTTTAATTTTTCATTCATAGCTGCAGATTCAACAAGTAGTGATACACTTCTACCTGCAAGTACTGGAATAGTAACCTTAGTAATCTCAGTGTTGAAAAATTTCATAGTCATTGTCTCTAAACCTAATCTGTCATAATTTTTAGTTTCATCCCAATTTTCAAGCTCAACTACTAATCTGATAGATTTTTTATCTCTATATGATGCCGCACCAAACATTGTAACAACATCTACGATACCGATACCTCTAATTTCCATATATCTTTTTAAGATATCTGGGGCAGAGCCTAATAAGTTACCAGGCTCATGTTCCATAATTTCAACTAAATCGTCAGCAATTAGCTGATGTCCTCTTTTAATTAAATCAAGGGCAGTTTCTGATTTACCGATACCACTCTTACCCATAATTAGAGTACCCATACCATTAATATCCATTAATGTAGCATGTACGCTAATTCTTTCAGCAAGCTTTTCCTGTAAATAAGTAAATAGCTTTGATGAGGTTGGTGTAGTTCTTAATTCTGATTGGAATACACAAATTTTATATTTTTCTGCCATCTCCTTAAAAATATCAGAAACAACTACATTTTTAGAAAATACTAAACATGGAGGATTTAGTGAGAAAATCTTTTCTACATTCTTCTTTTGAACATTTTGATCAAGTGTCTCAAAGAAGCTAAAATCCTTTGAGCCAATAAGAATTACTCTTCCACTATCAAAAAAGTCGAAGAAGCCTGCAAATTCAAGACCAGGTCTTGAAATTTCATCAGAGCTAATCTTAACATTTAATCCTTCTTTTCCGGCTATAAGCTTTAAATTATTATCTATTTTTAGCTGTTCAACTGTAATAAATTTTTCCATGTTTTTTACCTCATCTTTTCTAATGCTCTTCTAGCAATGCTAAATCTAAATAAATTATAAATTACTTCAATAAATATGATATAGACAATCCACATTGATGAAAATCTAAATATAGGAACTATATCATTTACTAATACTCCAATTAATATTGAAAGTAATAGTAAGATGAAAAATACCATATTGATTCCTTTTTTAGTTATAAATGGAACAAAATCTATGAGCGCTAGTACACCACTAACTACTAAGCATACGTAAAACACGTTATATTTGTTTTCTAAGGCAATTTCATTAAACAATACACCAATTATAACAAGTGATGTTATAAAGAGTATTATAAGCCTAATTACATAGACAAATATATTTGAAAATAGTCTTTCTAGCTTAGTTCCATTTACTGCCTTATCTATTAGATTAGATAGCTCATCTACATCGCCATCTGTAATATCCTTTTTAGATTCTAAATTAGCTATATAATTTTTTATATCTTCTAATTTCTTTTTATCTTTTTTCTTCATAAGAAAATGTACCACTTTCTTCGGTGTATTATTATATAATACAAAATACTAATTTACAAGAAAAAATAGGACTTAAGTCCTATTTCAATTCATCTAAAATCTTATTTAATGTCTTATATAAGACGAATGCCTCTTCCTTAGATAGCTTTATACAGCCTGAAATATGTGAAGGAATTGATAAGGCCTGGTCTCTAAGCTTTAAACCTTCTTCTGTAAGCTTAACATCTAAAGTTCTTTCATCATCCTTTGATCTTTGTCTTGTGATATAGCCCTTCTTTTCAAGCTTCTTTAAAAGAGGAGTTAGGGTACCAGAATCTAAAAATAACTTTTCACCTAGGTGAGTTACGTTAATTTCTTCTTCCTCCCACATTACCATCATAGTAATATATTGTGTATATGTTAAGTCAATTTCTTCCAAAAATGGCTTATATTTTCTAACTATTTCTTTAGCCGCAGCATAAAGAGGAAAACATAGTTGATTTTCCAATTTTAACGAATCATATTTGTCCATAATATAATTAAACCTCGCAAAATTAAGTTTAACACAATATATTTAATTTTTCAATGTGTTTTTAAGCTTTTAATGCTTCTTCTATAGCTTTTTTTAAATTCTTCATAGGCGCAGTTGGTTCAAAACGCTCAATTGGCTTTCCATCCTTACCTACTAAGAACTTAGTAAAGTTCCATCTAATATCATTCTTTTCTTTAGTACTCTTACTAAATCTACCAATCATTCTAATAACACATGACTTTAAAGGATGACCCTTTACACCCTTAAATGCTAATTCACTCTTTAAATACTTAAATACTGGATTTGCATTTTCGCCATTTACTTCTGTCTTGGCAAAAATAGGGAAACTTACATTATATCTAGATGTACAGAAAGTTTGAATTTCATCATCTGTACCAGGTGCTTGGTTAGCAAATTGGTTACAAGGAAAATCTAAAATAACAAATCCTTGATCCTTATATGTTTCATACATTGCTTGTAATTCTTCATATTGTGGTGTAAAGCCACAGCCTGTAGCTGAATTAATTACTAAACAAACCTTTCCTTCATATTCCTTTAAGCTTACTGTTTCTTTTTTCTTATTTAATACTTCAAAATCAAATAGTGACATAACATCCTCCAAATTAGATTGTATACAATCTTTTTTTACAATTACATTTTACTATTAAAAAATTATTTGTCAATAGTTTTTTGCAATTTAATTTTATAAAATCTATAATTTGATTTTTTTATATATTTATAATAATATAATAGAGGTGATTTTTTATGTACGACTACCATAATTTAACTCTACCAAAATCTAATATTGAAATTAAATTAGAAATATATGTGCCAAAGAATAAAAAGAATGAAAAAATGTCTACCATTTATTATCTTGATGGACAAAATACATTCTTTGATTCTCATGCGACATATGGTAGATCTTTAAGAGCTTATAAAAAATTAAATAAATATAATATGCTAGGTGTAGCTATTACAGGCTATTATAATGAGGTAGATAGAGATTCTACCTACTGTCCATTTAAGCTTTATGATGAGCATAAGCCTGAAATATGCGATTTATTTATAGATGATATAGAATCTACTATAATTCCTTTTATAAATAATAATTATAATGTATATGATGATATTGACCATAGATTAATATATGGCTCATCACTTGCAGGTGTAACAGCTTTATACATCGGATTTAAGAAGGACCTATTTAAATATATCGCAGCCTTTTCTACTGCGACATTCGTAGATGAAAGAAAGCTATTTGATGTTATAAGTAAAAATAAAAAGGAAAGAAATGTCTATCTATATGTTGGAACTAATGAATCATCAGATAATAAATTTAAGCCAATGGATTTTCTTTTAGGCTCATATAAGCTTTATGACCTACTTAGACTTGTTGAGGTTAATACTGAATTAAAAATAAAAAAGAACGCTATCCACAACGAAAAATATTGGGGTAAATATATTAAAAAATTTTATAAATTTTATAAAAAAATGTAGGCACGTGCCTACATATTTTTATTTATAACATATTTTGCAAAATCTTTTCCACACTTTAAGGCAACGCCAATTGTCTTAGCTCCCTTAACGATATCTCCACCTGTAAATATATTATCAACAGATGTTTGGAAGGCTTCATCATAATTAGCCTTAGCCTTTAAATAGCCATGGTCTGTTTCAAGCTTACCAACATTATAAATGCTCATATCTGGTGCTTGACCAATTGCTGATAAGACATAATCACAATCGATAATCTTATACTCACCAGTACCTACTGGTCTTCTTCTTCCAGATTCATCAGGCTCACCAAGCTTCATAATTTCGCATTTAACCTTTTCTACCTTACCATCTCCAATTACTTCAACTGGATTTGTTAAGAATTCTAATGCTACACCATCATCTTCAGCTTGTTTAAGCTCGATAGCAGAGCAAGGTGCTTCTTCCCTAGATCTTCTATAAGCAATAATTACCTTATCAGCACCACATCTTACAGCAACTCTAGCTCCATCCATCGCAACATTACCGGCACCAACAACTACTACTGTACCATGAAGCTCTGGCTTTTTAGAGCCATCTTTAATCTTTTCTGCAAAATTATATTTTCTTAAGAAATCTAGGGCATCTAAATTGCCTTCTAATTCCTCACCTGGAATACCAAGCTTTTTAACCTTAGTTAAACCATAAGCTAAATATACATAATCATATTTAGTAGCTAAATCTAAGAAATCAGATTCCTTTAGCTCCTTACCGAATATGAAATTTCCACCTAGCTCTTTAACTGGATCAACCTGTTTAGCTATTGCCTCCATTTTAAATCTAAATGGAGGAATACCAAAGGCCATTACGCCTCCGCCAAATTGTTCCTTTTCATAAATATCTACCTTATAACCATTTGCAAGTAATTCCTTTGCGGCAGCTAAGCCAGCAGGACCTGCACCTACTATCCGAACCTTTTTCATTTTTAATAACCTATCCCTTATAACTATTTTTAATTAAATTAAAATCACATAGCGCAATAGCTAGACAAGCCTCTAAAACTACCATAGCTCTAAGTACTATTGCTGTATCATGTCTTCCCTCAATAACAAGCTCTTCTACCTTTTCATCCTTAAAATTATAGGTTTCTTGAGGCAAAGATATTGATGGTGTTGGTTTAACAAATACCTTTATTTCAATGTCGTTACCATTTGAAATACCGCCATTTATTCCACCATTATTATTTGTCAAAGTCTTACCATTTTTATCTACTATTAAATCATTAAACTTAGAGCCTGTTAAATTAACTCCATCAAAGCCAATTCCAAACTCAACTCCCTTAACTCCTCCAACAGAAAATAAAAGATGACTAATATTAGATTCTAAAGAATCAAAATATGG
>AUXO015832230.1_pt1 | contig 18932 bp, 22 predicted proteins | sample 768731 | NCBI WGS metagenome assembly AUXO01 (sample SAMN02715735, study PRJNA202380) | gut metagenome | biome: sheep rumen | host: Ovis aries | place: New Zealand: Palmerston North
TTTAATTGTTTTTTGTTTGAATTTATGATAAAGTATTAATAGAGTAGGAGTGTGTGGTATGTATATAGATTTAATTGTATTAATTATATTAATTGTAGTTGTATTGATGTTTTTCAAACACTTTTCCTCCTTTGTCTTTCTTATGGCAATCATAGAAATATTTTTAAGAATTCTTACTTTTATAAAGTATAATATAGGTCTAAAAGATGTAGCATTCATCATAGGTAAATATTTCCCCGAGAATATGTTTGATATTATTAATAAGTATACCATCAAAATACCATTATTAAATACTATTTTAAAATGGACATTTGTAGGCATCATGGCTATATTCTTATCATATTGTATAAAAATTTTCATGAAAAAAAAGAAAATTTAACGATAAAGCGACAATAAAATCGCTTTTTTCTTTTTATACTGTTTTTGGTGATAAGATGAAAATATATTATGAGTTTATTTTTCTTTTAAACTTTTTACTTGATTTTATGATTCTTTACGGGACTAAAAGAATACTAAAAATAAATAAAAAGAATTTTAGATTAATATTTGGATCTCTTATAGGAACTAGTACAACTTTATTTTTATTTGTCAAAATATCTAATTTTACACTAATTATTCTAAAAATAGTGCTTAGCTTTTTTATAAATTATGCAAGTTTTGGAAAAAAGAATATAATAAAAAATACCGGTTATTTTTATTTGATAAGCATCATATTAGGAGGTAGTTTCTATTTATTAGATTTTTCAAAAAACATTTATTGCTACTACTTACTTTTGATTATTGGTAGTGCTTTTATTATTTATATTTTTTGCAAAGAGTTTTTAAGTTATAAAGAAAAAATAGTAAACAAATATTTGGTAAAAATAGTATATCAAAAAAAAGAATATTTATTAGAAGGCTTTATTGATACAGGCAATAGACTAGTATCTCCAATCAAGAAAGAAAGTGTCATTCTAGTAAATTTAAAAATACCACTAAAGAAAGTTATTTATGTACCATATAAAGCCTTAAATACTTCGGGAATTATCCCATGTATTAGACCAGACAAAATAATAATAAACAACAAAGAAATATCACACTGTTTAATTGGCATTGCCACTGAAAAATTTGCCTTTTCAGATGCTAATTGTATTTTGCCCAATAAATTAAAGGAGGAATTATGTTAAAACTAATACAATTCATAAAAAAAATATTTTTAAAAGTAGGAAGTTGCTTTTACGTAGGAGCAACAGACATATTACCAGAACCATTAACTAAGGAAGAAGAAGAAAAATACATTCATTTGAAAGAAACCGGGAATTTGTTTGCGAAAGACAAATTAATAGAACACAACCTACGTCTAGTAGTATTTTTAGCCAAAAAGTATGAAAATACAGGAGTAGATTTAGAGGATTTAGTAAGTATTGGAAGTATCGGACTCATCAAAGGAATAAATACGTTTAGCAGCAACAAAAATATAAAATTAGCAACTTATGCTTCCCGTTGTATTGATAACGAAATATTAATGTATTTAAGAAAAAATAAAAAAGTAAAATGTGAAGTAAGCATTGATCAAGCACTTTCATATGATTGTGATGGTAATGAATTACATTTAGAAGATGTAATTGGAACAGATAAAGATGAAGTTCCAAAAAATATTGAAGAAAAAGATAATCGCAATTTAATGATTCAAGAAATATTAGGTCTAAAAAATAGAGATAGGGAAATTATGATTTTGCGATATGGTTTATTAGGAAATGAAGAATATACACAAAAAGAAGTAGCTAAAAAATTAGGAATTTCGCAATCTTATATTTCAAGAATTGAAAAGAAGGTCATCAAAAAATTAAAAAACCTCATTAACACTTAGTCATGAATAATCTTCTATGTATAATTCTTCTAATATTTCATAAGAATAATCATAAAATTTTTCTAAATCTTCTTTTTTTATTAAAACAATATAGGTAATATCTTGGGAGTAATCTTTTTCCAAGATTTTTCCACCTAGTAGATAATCCACTTGTTTTTGACTACTATATGAAAATTGAAGTTTTATTTTATAACCTAAAACAAGTTCGATAAAAAAAGCTTTTTTTAAAGTTTCTGTTACCGCTTTTGTATAAGCTCTAACCAAGCCTCCAGCGCCAAGCTTAATACCACCAAAATATCGAACAACGATAACAATTACATTACTAAGGCATTCTTTTTCTAAAACATTTAGCATAGGAAATCCAGCAGTCCCACTAGGTTCGTTATCATCACTACATTTTTTTTTGTCATTACAAATGTAAGCATAACAATAATGTGTAGCTTTAGGATACTGTCTTTTTACATTTTCTAATATAATCTCTATATCTTCTTTGTTAGCACTATTTATATTTTTAATGACAGTAATAAATCTTGAATTTTTTATTACCAATTCATCAGAAACACCATTTTTTACTGTTTTCATTTTCCCACCTAAAACTATTATAACGTATCTTCAAATTAAAAAAAATAAATCAAATTATTTTTTTGAAAAATAAAAAAAATTTTGATACAATTAAATTGGAGATGAGAAAGATGTTTCGTAAACAAAAAGAAAAAGAAGTAAACATAGATATAGGAAGCTTAAATCACATTCTAAAAATAGGAAAAAAACTAATGAATATTGGCTATTTTATGGCTATTGTATGTTTAATTTTATTAGGAACATACTTAATAAAAGAATGGAATATACTAAAATATGTAAAAGATTTATTTATGGTTATTTCCCCCGTCTTTATTGGTTTTCTAATAGCCTGGTTTTTTGAACCTCTAGTATTAAAAATGCAAAATAGAAAAATCCCAAGACTTATTAGTTGTATTCTTGTTTATTTAGTTATAATAGGAGGAATATTTTTAGTCTCATACCTATTAATACCAGCTTTAGTTTCCCAATTAAAAGATTTTTTAAATGTAGCACCAAATATATTTGAAAGTATTAGTAATTTTTTACTAAACTTAATTCAGAAAGTCGATACCAATCATATGATTGATATCAACAATATAAAGAAAGAATTAACATCAATCATCACAGATTATGGCATACATATCGGTTCTGATATGCCAAAGTATTTATTTACATTTGGAAAAAGTATTATTAATAAGGGTCTTAATTTTACATTAGGTTTAATGATTGGGTTCTATTTATTATTTGATTTTGAAAAAGTCAATAATACAATCTATGATCTTATACCAATTTCATGGCGTGAAGGATATGAAGAATTAATACATAGAATTAATACATCACTAAGAAATTATGTTCAAGGAGTTTTAACAGTAATGTTATTAGTCTTTGTAACTCAAAGTATTGGTCTTACCCTAGCTGGTATGGAAGCACCAATATTATTTGCCATGTTTTGTGCCGTAACTGATATAATTCCATATTTTGGCCCATATATAGGAGGAATTCCAGCTGTCATTGTTGGCTTTACTATTTCCCCTATAACAGGGATTTGTGTAATTATATCAATACTTGTAGTTCAACTATTAGAAAACAATTTCTATCAGCCACTAATAATGGGACATACTTTAAAATTACACCCAGTTACAATCATTTTAGGACTATTAATTTTCCAACATTTCTTAGGGATATTTGGTATGGTCATTGCAACTCCTTGTATTGCTTGTATTAAAGTAATCCTAGTGTTTATTTCAGAGGAAACAGGGGTTATAGATTTTTTGAAAGAGAAAAAGGACAACATAAAAGCAGAATAGTCAGAAATAAGTAATAAAATTTTAAAATTTAGGATTGAATAATTACTTAATATTTGTTAAAATAAAAGACGTAATAAATCAATAAACGATGATTTGAGATGAGTATTGAAAGAAATTATTTTAGAGACGCTTTGGTTGGTGCAAAAAGCGATAATACTTTCAAGAAGCTACTCAAGGAGTTTAATCGGGAGACCGTTATTCAAAATAAAGTTATAAAAGGATGGTACCGTGCATGATGCACTCCTTAGGTATCATTCTTTTTTTATTAAGGAGGATTTATGAAAATATTTGTAATAGGTGGTTTGGCAAAAACAGGGAAAAACACTTTTGGTGAATATTTAAGAGAGGAATTAAAAGACTATGGTTATAAGCCTTGTGTAATGCATATTACGGAACCACTTTATACTTTTGCCAAAAACTATTTTGACTGGGACGGGCGAGAAGAAGATAAGCCCCGCGAATTTTTACAAAAAATGGGAATTGAAATTATTTCTGAAAAAATGGGTAAAAAAGATTTTCTTTTAAGACGATTATATGAAGATATTGAGATCCTTTTGAATTTCTTTGATACATTTATTATTGTTGATGCTAGACTAATCCGTGAATTTGAAGGAATAAAAAATAAATATGATGATGTCGTTACCATTAAATTAGAAAGAAAAAATTATGATGCCAAATTATCAGAAGAAGAGGCTAATCATATAACCGAAAAAGAAATATTAGACTATAACCAATTTGACTATGTTATTGAAAATAGATCTCTTGCAGATCTAAAAAATGCCGCATTAGAGATAGTAAGAAGTGAAGAAAATTATGGGGACTGATTATGAATAAACTAATTGCAGTTGTTGGCATGAGTGGAGCTGGTAAAAGCATTATCACCGAATATTTAGAAAAAAACAATTGGAAAAAATTATATATGGGAGGAATTACCTATAAACTAATGCAAGAGGCCGGAATAGAAAGAACAGAAGATGGAGTTAGTGAAAAAAACTTTCGTGAAAACCTTCGGAAAGAACATGGCCCTGAATGTTATGCCAAATTTATAGAAAAAGATATTGCAAAAGAAATAAAGGAAAACAACGTAATAGTTGATGGTTTATATTCCTGGTACGAATATAAATATTTAATTAAAAAATTCCCAACGTTAAAATTAATATGTATTGTTACCGATAAAAAGATCCGCTACACAAGAGTGGAAAAACGTCATGAGAGACCGTTCAACTTAGAAGCCATTCACTATCGAGATTTATCTGAAATTGAGAACTTATATAAAGGTGGCCCAATAGCCTATGCAGATTACTACATTTTGAATAATGGAACTATCGAAAATACAATCAATCAATTAAAACATATTTTGGAAGAGGTGTAAATTATGAAATATATGAATCATAACGAAATTAGAAATATGTGGTTTCGCTTTTTTACCAAGCATAATCACAAAATTTATGAAAGTGCTCCATTGGTACCAGTAAACGATAATAGTTTATTATGGATTAATGCTGGGGTAGCACCTTTAAAAAAATACTTTGACGGAAGAGAAATACCAGATAGTAGGAGAATTGTTAATATTCAAAAATGCATTCGTACTAATGATATTGATAATGTAGGAATTACCAAAAGACATCAAACATTCTTCGAAATGATGGGAAACTTTAGTATAGGAGATTATTTTAAAGATGAAGCAATTGAATTTGCTTTTGAATTACTAACATCGAAAGACTATTTTGACGTTCCTAAAGACCTATTATATGTAACGGTCTATTCTGATGACAAAAGAGCCAGAGAAAGATGGCTTGAAGTTGGTTTGGCCGAAGATCATATTGTCCCACTACCAGGAAACTTTTGGGAAATAGGGGAAGGACCTTGTGGTCCAGATTCTGAAATTTTCTTTGACCGTGGAGAAAAATATGATCCAAATGGGGATGCATTAGAAAAATTGAAAAAAGATGAAGAACAAGAAAGATATGTTGAAATTTGGAATAATGTTTTCTCACAATTTAATTCAAAAGAAGGTGTCAATCGTAAAGACTATAAAGAATTGCCAAGCAAGAATATCGATACCGGAGCTGGTCTTGAAAGATGGTGTTGCATCTTTCAAAATGTAGATAGTAACTTTGAGACAGATTTATTTAAACCTATCATAAAGCACATTGAAGAGCTTTCACCATACAACTATGAAGGTCAAAAAGAATTTAAAATAATAGCTGACCACATTCGAGCAATAACATTTGCTTTATCTGATGGTGCATGTTTTGAAAATGTTGGAAGAGGTTATGTTTTAAGAAGACTTTTAAGACGTAGTGTCCGCTTCGGAAAGGCAATCGGCCTAGAATGCCCATTCATGTACAAAATTGTTTCTGATGTTGTTGATGTCATGAAAGATGCTTATCCATACCTTTCAGAAAAAAGAGCTGAAGTAGAAGTAAAAGTAATGGAAGAAGAAAAATTATTCTTAAAAACATTAGAAGCAGGCGAAAGAAGATTAAAAGAGCTGGTTTCGCAATCTAATGATGGATATATTAGTGGAGAAGAGGCATTTAAACTATATGATACATATGGATTCCCATTTGAACTAACAGAAGAATACTTAATGGACTTAGGATACAAGGTATCAAAAGAAGAATTTGATCATTACATGAATGTTCAAAAAGAATTAGCAAAGAAAAATGCAAAAAATAATGCCTCAATGGCAAGCCAAAAAAAAGTATTATTAGATTTCAAAGATGATAGTGAATTTGTCTATGGAATTTATCGCTTACGCAGTAGTGTTTTAGCTATTTTCTCACAAGATAAACAAGTAGAATCCATTGATCATGATACTTATATTGCTATTAAACGTACTTGTTTCTATGCTGAAAGTGGTGGACAAGTTAGTGACACAGGCATGATTATAGGAGATAATTTTAAAGCTAGAGTAGTGGATGTCTTCAAAGCACCAAATGGTCAACATATTCATAAAGTTCGCTTATTAGATGGAAAAATAAAAGTAGGAGATACTTGCGAATTAGTTATTGATAAAGAAAGAAGAAAACAAATAGAAGCAAATCACTCAAGTGTTCATATTATTCAATATGCCTTACAACAAGTAGTATCAAAAAATATTCATCAAGCAGGAAGCTATGTTGACAATGAAAGATTACGCTTTGACTTTACATATTCAGGAAAAATGACAGAAGAAAATATTTTAGAAGTAGAAAAATTTGCCAATGATATGATAAAGGAAAATTTAATTGTATCGACTGAAGTATTACCATTAGATAAAGCAAAAAAATTAGGTGCAATGGCCTTATTTAATGAAAAATATGGAGAAAAGGTACGAGTTGTAAAAATAGGAAAATCTATTGAATTATGTGGTGGTACTCATGCAACAAACACCAAAGAAATAGGTTCCTTAGCAATTTATAATTGTGAATCAAAAGGAAGTAATGTTTACAGAATTGAAGCAGTAACAAAAGATAGAATTGAGTCCACTATGTATGAAACAATAAAAACATATACTGACGAAAAAGTTAAACTACTCCTAAAGGCAAGAGAAATTCTAGATAAGGCTAAAAACAGTGGCATAATTTTAGAATTTGATGTTGATATTAACAATGATAAACCAACATCTTACAAAGACATTATTTTAAATAGAAATGAACTTCAATATGTTCATCATGAAGTAAAGGTATTAGAAAAAAAATACTATGAATTAAAAGAAAAAGCTGTTTTGCAAAACTTAGATATTTACAGAGAAAATATGGAAACCATTAATAATGTAGAAACGCTTATTATGGAAGTCCATGATAAAGATAATAATCTGCTAAAAAGTATCGCTGATACAATTCTAAATGAAATGAAAAATGGATTTATTCTCTTTATTAATATTAAAGAGGATAATAGTGTTAATTTTATTGCTAAAAGTAATTCATTTGTTCACGCTGGATTAGTTGTAAAAGAAGCAGCCATCTCTTCAGAAGGAAATGGAGGAGGTTCTAAAACATTTGCACAAGGTGGAGGAAAGACAACAGAGAATATAGATGAAATTATCTCTCACATCAAGGAAAAAATAAAAACTCATGAATAATAATTATTTATTAGAATGTACAGATTCCCTTTCCCTCCAAAAGGAAAGAAAATCTCTTATCAAAGAAAACAAATTTCAAGAAGCAACAACTAGTCATTATGATTTAGAAGAAAACACCTTAGACCAAGTTCTAGAAGATTTAGATACCTATGGATTTATAAGTAAGAAAAAAATAATCATTATTCAAAATATTGAAAATATAAAATATGATGACTTAAAAAAAGATTGTGACCATTTATTCAAATACATAGAAAATCCAAATCCCGATAATCTATTAATTATAGAAGCAAAAAAATTAAATAATACAAGTAAAATAACAAAAACACTAAAAAAACTTTGTCAATATAAACAAATATCATTAGACTCAACCGATTACATAAAAGCAGCTCTAAAAGGCTATAAAATAGATGCTAATACCATTTCTTTTTTAAAAGAATATTGTCTAGATGATATTACAAAAATATCTCAAGAATGTGAAAAACTAAAAAATTATAAGCTAGATACCAGAGAAATAACAAAAGAAGATATCAAAGAAATAGTAGTAAAAAAATTAGGAGATTCCAAAGATTTAGTATTTGCTTTTTCTAAAAGTTTAGCAAGTAAAGACAAAGAAGATGCTTTAAGAAAGTATCGAGAGCTTCTATCATACAATATAGAACCTTTTGGTATTATTGGACTGCTTGCCAGTCAAATAAGAATTATTTACCAAGTAAAATTATTAGAGAACAAAAGAATGAATAATAAAGAAATAGCAAATACCCTGGAAGAAAAAGAGTTTAGAATAAAAAAGACAAAAGAACTAACACATCTCTATTCCGAAGAAGAATTGCTACTTCTTATGCAAGAATTAAGTAAAATAGATTTAGAATTAAAAACAAGTGATATAAATGCCAATCACTTAATTGAGATGTTTATTTTGAATATTTGAGGTTTTTGAATGTTTGAGGTTTTTTCTTGAAAAAAAAGACTTTTGTGTTATACTACAGTCATATATTTAGAAGGGGGATAAATTAAATATATGGATATTGATTATAGATTGTTTGAAAAAACAGTTAGACAAAGTTTGCTTAATCAAGGATATAGTAAAGAAAAAGTAGAAAAAATATGGGTAGATGTACAATCACCGCTTGTCCAGTGTGTGGATGATCCCTATAGCTATGATATTAAATATGATAAAAGTCGATTAGAAGGTGCGTTAAGTAATTATGAAGTAGAGATGATGATATTTCCATCGCAAGCGTATGGGGGTGGAGATGCATTGCATATAGAGTGGAGCCATGCACCAAATAAAACTAACGATTATACATATAATAAAGCTGATGGTATTTACACAAATAATAAAACAGGGAATGCTTTATTAGCTTCACTTTATTTTGGTGGTTATGGGAATGAGATTTCAAGAGAGGTAGTACAGAATACTATCATTAGTATTTTTTGTACGAAACTACCAGATAATTATTCTCATGAAGATGTAGTTATTACAAATTGTTCCTTCCCTATAGATTTTACGCAAGGTGCGGGATATTCTACCATAGATACTTATTATGGTAATAGCACTATAGAACTTCAAAATCCAACAAAATATTTAGCAACAGATAAAACTCTACAATATAGAAAATAAAAATATATTATATAAAAACTTCAATACAACAATAGTATTGAAGTTTTATATTATACTAAAAATAATTATTATCTTTCATTTTATTTAATTTATCATATATATTTTTTATATTTTTTTCATATCCTAAATCTTTAGGAATATAATATTTTCTATTTTTTATTTTATCTGGCAAATATTGTTGAACAACATAAGAACCAGGATAATCATGTGGATATAAATAATCAGGCGAGTCTGTCTTTATATGTTTAGGAATGGTGCCAACATTGCCTTCTTCTATATCTTTTAAAGCTTGATCAAGAGCAATATGAGCTGTATTACTCTTAGGTGATAAAGCCATTTCAACAACAACTGTTCCAAGAGGGATTCTAGCCTCAGGAAATCCAACACGATTAGCTGCATTAATTGCCGCATCAACTCTAGGGCCAATAGCAGGATTAGCAAGACCTATATCTTCATAAGCAATAACACTGAGTCTTCGGCAAATAGAATCCAAATCTCCCTCTATGATTAATCTTCCCAAATAATGAAGAGCTGCATCAACATCACTACCACGAATCGATTTTTGTAATCCACTTAAAACATCATAATGCCCTTCACCATTCTTATCAGAGAAAAACACTGGCCTATTATGAATACTTTTTATTTTTTCAATCGTAATGTTTTTATCATCAGCTGAATAAAAAGCTATTTCTAATAGATTATAAGCATATCTTAAGTCATTCCCAGACATTTTAGCAATAAATTCGATTGTTTCCTTATCAATACTTATTCCTTCTAAACTAGGATGCATTATAGCCTTTTTAAGGCCTTTAACAATATCTTTAACATCTAGCTCATGTAATTCAAATAACTGACAGCGACTACGAATAGCAGGATTAATAGAATGATAAGGATTAGAGGTCGTCATTCCAATCAATATGATTCGACCACTTTCCAATTGTGGTAATAAAACATCCTGTTTATCCTTATTTAGACGATGAATCTCATCCATTATTAAAACAATATCTCCATACATCTTTGCCTCTTCAATGACAACATCTAAATCTTTTTTAGTATTAATCGTTGCATTCAAAAAGCGATAACGAACCCCCAATTCTTTTACTAAAGCATTTGCTATAGAAGTTTTGCCAATACCGGGTTTCCCATATAATATCATAGAAAATAATTTCTTATTTTTAACCAGATTGGTAAAAATCTTATTTTTTCCAATTAAATGATTTTGTCCTATTATTTCATCCAAAGAATTAGGAGCTAATTTCAAAGCTAAAGGTTCACTCATTTACTTCACCAATATTATTTTATAAAAATTTCCTTTAAAAATCCACATTAAAATAAAATAACATCTTTAATCATTAAAATTGCACCTTACCTAATCAAGCAAAAAATCTTGTTCAGATTATAAATAATGATATTCAAATCCTTTATTCTTCAACAATTTAGTAAAAATATTTATATTGACAAAAAAATATTTATATATATAATAACTACCTGAGGTGGTTTGAATGAGATATGCTTCTTTAGAAGACATGATTATATCAATAGCAAAAAATGAAAATATTAAATTAGGAGAGACATTTTATCAAAGTATAGAAATAATTAATGGTATAAATCTATGGCATATTGATGGATTAGAATTTATGAGTAAACAGGAAAGAAATGATTTTAAAAATAATGTAAATAACATGGTATTACTTCTTAAAAATAGATATGGTAACACATTAGAGCTTGAACTTGATAAAGCTGGACATGAGTTTAAATTGCATACAAATCATTCAAACGCGTATTTCTCTTATGAATTTTTCAAAGATGATCATAGTCCAGGAAAGCTTAATCTTTTGTTTGAAGATAAAGAAGATATTATTAAAATAACTATTGAAGGTAGATATAAAACATTGAATCCTGCTAACCCCGCTAATTATATCTTATCATTTTATATGGATATTGTTAATGATATGAGGGAAAAAAATTTAGAATTGAATACGTTCAGACCTGATAAAGAAAGTAAATGTCCTGAGGTAAATAGACCATTTTCTTCTGCAACAATTAATGATTATTTATCCACTGCTAGCGAGATTCAAGAAAAATACTATAATTCTCCTTATGTCAAAAAAAGAAGGTAAGATAGTAAGAAATTTAATATAGCGACTCAAATTGATGAGTGGCTTTTATTTTTCATTATAAATAAACAAAGTCTATTAAACCTTCATTATTTGGAATACATTAATCTTTACCTTTTGTTTTTCACAAATAGTTCTAAGTTATTCTGCTATCAATATATTTGATAAATTATATTATTTTATGTATACTTAAAATAGGTGATTACATGAAAATAGAAGATGCCATTAAAGACTTTTTAAGTTATTGTGTATTTGAAAAAGGATTATCTGATAAAACAATAGCCTCTTACTCAAACGATTTAAAAATCTATAATATCTTTTTAAAAAAGAAAAATATAAAATTAGTAGAAGATATTAAAAATCATCATATCCAAGAATTTTTAAAAGCACGGAACGAAGAACAAATAACAACAATCGCTCACAATCTAACCGTAATCAAAAATTTCCATGTCTATCTATTCAGAGAAAATATAGTAAAAGAAAATATAGCTGAATTTATTGAAAGACCAAAACTAAAAAAAAGTATCCCCAAAGCAATTAGCCTAGATGATATTAATTTACTATTAGATATTCCTTTAAACACGCCATTTGACTATCGTAATAAAGCTATGTTAGAATTAATGTATGGATGTGGTTTAAGAATAAGCGAATTAATAAATTTAGAAACAAATGATATTGATATACATAATTGTTTAATCCATATATATTTTGGAAAAGGTGGAAAAGAAAGACAAGTTCCCATAGGTGAATATGCAATTCACTATTTAAAACTTTATTTAAATCAAAGAGAACATTTGTTAAAGAAAAAGAATTGTACAAAGCTGTTTTTAAATAATCACGGAACAGGTATAAGTCGACAAGGCTTTTTTAAAATTTTAAAAGCTCTACTTCTAGAAAAAAAACTAAATCCAAATATTTCCCCACATACATTAAGACATAGTTTTGCAACTCATTTAATTAATAGGGGAGCTGATCTTCGAAGTATTCAAGAGATGCTAGGACATTCAGACATTTCAACTACGAAAATCTACACTCAAGTTAGTAATCAAAAAGTAGTCGATGACTATATTCAATACCATTTGCGAAGTAAGAAGGAGTAATACTTATGAAATTCAAAAGAATATTTTTAATGGTTTTAGACTCACTGGGAGTAGGGGAAACCAATGATGCAGTAGATTTTGGTGATGTAGGGGCTAACACATTAGGACATATAGTAGAAAAATATAATTTATTTATTCCAAACTTGAAAAAAATTGGGTTTCTAGATACATTAAATATGAATGAAAACAAAAATGTAGATGCTTACTATACAATTGCTAAACCAATAAACGCCGGTAAAGATACTTTAAATGGTCATTATGAAATGGTAGGAATAAAAAATGATATTCCATTTAGAGCTTTTAATCAGGGATTTACCTACGATGTATTAGCAGGAATTGAGGAAATTACTGGAAGAACAGTAATTGGAAACAAATGTTCTCATGACAATTCCATTATTCAAGAATTAGGAGAAAGACAATATAATTATGGTTCTCTAATTATTTATACATCAGCAGATTCAGATTTGCAAGTTGCAGCCCATGAAGACTGTATTCCAATTGCTAGTTTATATGAATATTGCGAAAGAATTCGAGCATTAACCTTGAAAGAAGATTGGAGAATCGCTAGAGTCATTGCTAGACCGTTTACTGGCACTCCAGGAAAATATAAACTAATAAATGCAGCCAGAAGAGACTATGCAATAAAACCCCCAAAAAAGACTGTTTTAGATAGTTTAAATAGTAGAAATTATAGTGTTATCGGAATAGGAAAAATAAATGATATTTTTGATGGTCAAGGTATTAATAAAATGATTAAAGCAAATACCAATGCTGAAGCTATCAATAAGTTTACAGACATCATAGATAAAAACTTCATCGGAATTTGCATGGTCAATTTACCAGATTTTGATTCATTATATGGACATATGAGAGATATAGAAGGATATGCCAAGGCAATTGAAGAGCTAGACGTAAATATTCCAATTATTATTAACAAGTTAGAATTAGATGATTTACTTATCATTACAGCTGATCACGGAAACGATCCATCGTTTCCTGGAAATGATCATACCAGAGAAAACCTTCCTGTCATCTTATATAGCAGAAATTTTAAGCACCCACGAAGATTAGAAAAATTTGATACACTAGCCAATATAGGGGCTTTAATTGCCAATAATTTTGATGTAGAAGAAACAGAAATAGGGGAAAGTATTTTAGAAGAATTAGAATAACAAAAAAATAGGGCATACACCCTATTTTTTAGTTAACTTCCTTTATGTTATCATCCATCTCAGATTTTACCTCATATTCATTATCAGTTATTATTCCCCTATTTTTTTCAAAACTTTGACAAAAAGAAGTAGGGGAATTAGCACGTTTTTTCATACTGCTACCAGAACAGTTTTTAATAGTATTTTCCTCAGCTCTCTCTTTGCCACTACAACAATTTGCTTGATTACAAGACTTTTTATTACTCATATTAAATTCCTCCTTTTTAATTATTATGAGTAATAAAATAAATTTTATACACTTTAATATTAATATGTTAATTTTAAAAGATTTAGCTGTATAACAGTCCATTTAAAACACTATAAATGGCTTAAAATGAATTTCCTTTAATTATAATAAAAGAAAGAATGACATGTGTTTTATTTCAATAAAGACAATCCATAAATATAAATTACCAATAATTAAAGTATAACTTTAATTTATTCTAATCAGTCTGATAATATTCTTAGAAATACATTTATATATTAGTTAATTAGATTATAATAATATATAAAGAGAAGAAGAAAAAATAAAATATTATAATTACACACATTATAATATAAATATAGGTATCAGCAAAACATAGAAGTTAACATAATATCAATTATAGGAAGTTCATATAAACGACTAAAAAGAGGATGTTATATTGATATTTATATAATACCCTCTTCCTATTTTATACTTTTCTTGATTGAATCTCCGCAATTTTTTCAAATACTTCTTTAGCATTATCCTCATTAATTTCCGTATAACCTAATTCTTTTAAAGCTTGTATTTTTACAGTGTTCAATTCTTGAGTACGAGACATTTTTTCTTCCTTTTTCTGTTCAATATTCTGAACAAAGCGCTTATGAGACTCCCCTAATTTATTTTTTGAGGCTCCCCCATTATTATATAAGGTCATTGCACTAAACATAATACTTTCAAACACAAACTGTTTCTCCTTACTAAAAGAAAATTCCATTGGATCAACAAAACCTAAAGACTTTGATATATATGCCAAAATATATTTCAATTCTTCATTAGTTTCCATTGACTGCAAAAAGTGATAAAGATAGTTATATGTATTAAAAGTATTTTTTGTTTTATCATTAGCCAACTTTTCTTTCAATAAATTGATAATATCAGATAATAATTCTTGTTCCTTTTTACTAAAGCCTTTCAAATCAGCAATTATATCTTTATTAGAAACATCTTTTACACCCTCATTTAAGCGCTTTTCAACTTCTATAATATAATCGCCATTTATTTTTAAGTTTTTCAACTCTTTTATACTATTAATATTTAATAAACTTAATAATTTAGCAGCTTTTTCTTTTGGCCAATTATTAAGATCTTCAATTCCTAAATAATTATATAGCATCTGCCTAGATACACCCAAATATTTTGCTAATCTTACTTTACTAATTCCCAATTCAGTTAATACTGTGTTCAATTCTTTCATGCTTCTACCCTCCTTATATAATTATAGGGCTTTAACTGTAAATTTTCAAGTGTAAATTGACACTTTTTTTAGGCAAAACTATCAAATAATAAAAGTAAAAATTTTAGGCATTAGACAAGTTTCAATAAAAGTTACTAGTAAAGAACTAAATTCAATTATCAAAAAAATAAAACTATATCTCTTTATTATTAAATGTAGATTATAACTTTTTTTAAAAAATATCATTTTTATAAGAACAATCGAAAATCGTATAGCATGATTTAATAAGAAAAAATATAAAAAAATATGTGTAAGTTTTGGAATAACATATAAAAATGAAAATAGTATACCCGTTATTTTAATATTTTTAATAAGAAATACTATTTCAAACGATAGAGTTAAAAGTTTCCCTAAATACAAAAATAAAAGTATAGGTATACCTATTATTGACATACCTATAAGCCACATAAACAGTAAATAAATAGTATTATTCATTATTTCATTTTTAAATAATATTTGAGAATTATAGTTACCACTTTTGATATATTGAACAATCTGTGTTATATGAAAAGTAATTTCCTCATTTAATGTCTTATCAAAAAAAGCAGTTAAAAAAACTCCTAGTATAATTGTTAAAACTGTTATTATGAATAGTATAGATAGTATTTTATTTCTTTTAAAAAAAGATAGCATAACATCACCCAATAAACTTTATTCATAGTTCCAATATGTATGCTAGAAATAAATTTACTTTTTTAGACAAATAATATATAATTAAAGCTGAGGTGAAGAACAGATGAACAATAAAATGATTAAAGTTGTTGCTATAATCATGCTAATTGCCATGATTATGGGATTCTTCAGTGTCTTGCTGAACTTTTAATAAATAAACGAGTAATATGTATGTTTCTATTATTCGTTTATTTATTTATATACCCCTCTATTTGTGGGATGATATCAGAACAATTTATAACAGGCAAATCATATTTATTAATAATATCATTAATTCTTTTTGTATCCTTTGACAAGTACAACATCAATAATCCTGCGATTCTATTAGCTGTATATTGATCAAGTGTTCGTCTATCTTTTCTAGTAATTTTATATTTTCTACAAATATCTAATACTGGCCCATATCCATACAAGTAATTCGTTAAAGACCTAGCAATTTGGTCAACATCTTTATTCTTATCCGTTATTAATACTTTTGTCCAAACTTTCATAAAACACCTCTTACGGTTCTTTATAATATCATAAAACAACTTTTTTTTAAAGAAAAAAATAATCACTTTAAATAAGGATTATTTTCTTTTTCATAAGCTAACGTCGTAATATCATAATGCCCTGTATATAAAGTAATATCAGCACTAAATTCTAAAATTCTTTTTAAGCTTTGCTCCATTTCAGCTTCATTTCCACCAGGAAGATCTGTCCGTCCAATACTTTCTTTAAAAATACAATCACCCACAAACATCGCATTTTCATTTTCAAAATAAAAAGTAACAGAATCTTTTGAATGTCCTGGAGTAAAAAGACATTGAAATTGAAAAGAACCAATTTCATACTTTTTCCAATCTTCTAGATTGCTTTTTTTATAGATTTTAATACTCCTCTTTGTTAAAAAATTTCTTAATGCACCTATATGATCTGCATGAGAATGCGTTATTAATATTCCAAGAACCTTATTATCTGCAATTTCTTCTTTTATTTTGTTGTAATCATCTCCAGGATCAACAACCAAACATGTTTTATTATCTATTAATAAATAGCAATTCTCATCTAAATATCCAGTAACTATCTTTTTAATTTCCATTAAAGCACCTCCTTAATACTTTTCCTCATACCTTTTATCAAGAAATACATAATTATAGTTCATATCTAATCGAAAAGTATATTTATACGTTCCACTTTTTAAATAATCTGGCAATGGCATTCTCTCATTTTCATGATATTTTACTTCTTCTATCAAAACAATAGTAGCCCCCATACTTTTTGCTTCTACTAATGTTTTGGTGGCCTTATAAGATGTAGCAGTTTGTTGATTACAAAAACCCTGAACAAACTCACCTCTATCAGATATATATTGATATCCAACCAAGCAAGAATTTCCTAGCTGGATATTTTGTAAAGAGATATCTGTGTTTTCCCCAAACAGTTTTCTAAACTCATGCCGTAAAGTTTCTTCTTTAAAAGCTTTCGGTACAAAAGCAGTAGACTCTTCACAGCGATAAGGCTCCATACTAACTGGACTAAATAAGTTACAGTTAGAATCATATTTATCTTTATCAAGTATTTGTCTATATGCTAAATACAATTTCATTTGATCGTTAAACTGCGGCTGTGCTAGATCTTCCCTTATATTTGTTGAAACTTTACTATATAAATCTTTTACTAAAGTAGAATTTAAGTCTAAATCTATTTCTTTCTTATCCCCCTGAATAGGGCTACATTCATACTGCAATTGTCTTAAAACAATCATATAGTTTTTAGAAGAATAATAAATATAAGCAACCAAACCAATTATAATTAAGATGAAAATAAAAGTTAATTTTCCTCCCCTCTTCTTTTTTTGAGTAGCATTCTTTCCTACCCCATCACTACTTAGAGGTGGTGGCGTTAAAGCCGATTGAGAAGGGTGAACTTGTTCATTCTGCACAGGAGTAGCTACATTTTGCATCGTATTAGTCTGCTGTCCTGGTGTATTAGAAGTTGTTAATACATTTTGTTGAATAGTGTTAGCATTCACACTCGGATAACTCCCTTGAAGTGCATTTGTATTTTGCATCATCTGATTACTCGTATTGACTAATACCGGCTGACTTTGTCCAGTATTATTAGGAGTTTCTACAACTGGTGCTATTCGAACACCTTCCATCGATGATAAGCCAACTTGTTCATTCTTATTTGAATTTGTAACCCCATTATTATTCATTCTTTTCACCTATCCTACTATTAATGATTCTATACTATTTTTTCCTTTTTTTCAAGCCAAAAAAAAAGGAAAAAATCACTAATTTCCTTTATCTAACTTAGTAAGAGTATCCCCAATTACTTTAGAATCAACATTTTTGATTTGATACCAACCATAATCAGTCATTATATCATAAGTATCTGATTGCATCTGAATAGTTTCATTTAAATGTTCTTTTAACAAATCCCTTACCTTCTGATTAACACTTTCTAAAGTACCATGAACATACACTTCTACAGTACTTTTTAATATTAACAAATAATTATTTAATAAAGTTTGATCATTCATTTTTTATTCCCTCCAAAAGCTTCTTCAATTTCTTTTCCATCTTCTCATGAGTTTTCTTTTGATTTTCCGTATAGACTTTTAATTTTTCATCCTCTAATTGCTCTAAAGCATCTGCTAATACTTTAATAATAATTTGTTCATGACAAATAGCATCTTCAACATATAATAATTCTTTTTGTGTCATTTATATTCCTCCCATAATTAATATGGTCAATATTAAAAATTTTAAACATAATTTTACAATCAAATAGAATAAATTTTCAATAAAAGTTTTCGACATTTATTGATATGATACCCTTTCACACCACCATACGTGCTGTTCGGTATACGGCGGTTTAATTTGTAATAATATGAACTTTTAAGTAATGGTCTATCGAATTTACTAGGTCTCTTTTATTTAATCTTTCTTTGGTTATT
>AUXO011775168.1_pt1 | contig 18911 bp, 13 predicted proteins | sample 768731 | NCBI WGS metagenome assembly AUXO01 (sample SAMN02715735, study PRJNA202380) | gut metagenome | biome: sheep rumen | host: Ovis aries | place: New Zealand: Palmerston North
AATAATTTCTTATATATGTGATTACTTCCAAATTGAGAGAAATATTATTAGAGGTAGACGAGCCGTACTTGGAGTTTATCCCAAGGATCCTGATGGTGAATTTGCTGAAAGAAAAGTTCAAGAAATTACATATTCAATTAATGATGAGAATAATTATTATGAAAATGAGGCATATAGGGAACTAAAAGAATGGGTTTTATCTTTTGATGAACAACTAACAGATTCAGATATTGTTGATGTTGTACAGCCTTTGATGGAAGCTTTCTTTAGCTCTCCATGGGCATATTTTGCACGACTTAAGGAATTATCTACGAATAAAGGTATACCTGAAAATGTTATTCGAACAGCAAAACGTTGGTTAACAGATGAAAATGAAATTATTACGCAGATATCAGAAACTCTAGATGATGTAGATTCTCACCCTACACGTTTAATCAAAATTATTAGCTATATTGATGAGCATCTATTTGATGAAAAAATAGTTATTTTTACGGATCATATAGAAACATTTAATGTATATTATCAAGTATTAAAAAAGTGTTTTGGTGATGAGGTTACAGGTTTTGCTCAGTCAATTAACCGAGATGATGCAGAAATAAATATTTTCAGATTCCAGTCAGATCCAAAATGTAAAATTCTTATCTGTGATAAATCAGGAGGTGAAGGAAGAAACTTACAAATAGCTGATTATGTAATACACGTTGATTTGCCATGGAATATCAACTCTATCGAGCAAAGAATTGGTCGTTTAGATAGGATGGGACGTAATGTTAATAAGCCTGTAACTTCAATAGTTATTCATTCCAAAGATAGTTACGAGGAACAACTATTTAAGTTTTGGAACGATGGTCTGAATGTGTTTTGCCAGTCATTAAGCGGATTGGAAATAATAATGAACGACATAAATAGCAAGATAATCGATTCGATAAAGACAGATTTTGAATTTGGATTATATAGACTGATTCCAGAACTAATAAAAGAAGCTGAAGAAATGCGTGAGACAGTTCAAAAAGAGCAAATATTTGATACTGCCGCTATAAGGTTTAGACCACTGTATTTACAATTAGAAAAATTATTACTTAATTATTCGTTTAATGAGAATAAATTGTTTGCAGATACAATGATGAGCTGGGCTTCATTGGCTGGTTTCGGTAAATTGCGTAGAAATAATGATAACCTGGTGGCGTTTGATGAGTACAATTTTTCTGTAAAATCTGCGCAAAATTCCTTTTTAATACCACCAAATTGGGATAATTATATATCAAAAAAGCAAAACGAAGTTGCTATAAAGGCCCAAAGGGGACTGGAAGAAGTTGAAGAAAGACACACACTGCATAGTATTAGAACTATCGTTGGATCATTTGATAGACAATTCTCAATTAAGAATGATTATATCCATTTTTATGCACCAGGAGATGAGATTTTTGATTGCATTGTAGATAATGCAATGAGGTCTTATAAAGGGATGTGCACCGCTTTTGCCGCTGAATCATGTATAAATTGGAAGGGATTCATATATTCTTTTTCGATTGAACCTAATGAAAGACTTTTGATAGACAATAACATTTCTTTGTATATGCTTGGAATGTTTAGACAGTACTTAGCAACGTCTATACAGGTTATCCCGGTAAGTTTCAGCGCATATTCAGATATACCTGAAAAAATAGTGCTTTCAGAGCATAAAAGGATATCACAAATGGGATACTTTAATCGTTCTGATACGCTAGATCACCTTGGAAGAAGAGGAAAGTCCAATGGTTTCCTTCAAATACCATTAAAATTTTCCTCAAGTAATCTTGATTGGTTTAAAAGTCAATATCCCGAAGAAAAGTGGGGGAAATTAATTGATCAAAGTAGTAAAATAGCAAAAAATAAAGCACGCGAACAATTTCGAAAAGAATCAAATTTGTCGGGAGCTAAAGAAATGATATCACAAATCCTTTCTATGAAAGAATCGCATGCAAACTATTATGAAACTATAGGGGAAGATTCTATAGACGAATTAAGAAAACAATATAACATTATTTTTGAAAGCCTTACTAAACCTATAATTCGGATGGAATCGGCAAGTTATGTTTGGTTAATAAAGAAATGAACAAAGAATACATAATTAATTCAATTGAAAATCTATTTAACAAAGTGGATGGGCAAATCGATAAATATAAAGCACAAATTCAAAATACCAGCGTAGATAAGGCATTAGAAAATGTAGCTGATCGTTTAATCAATAATTATCAACTTTTTCAATTAGGAATGTGTGGTGAAGCCGAATTTTTAATTTCGCTTAGAGGCTTTATGCTTTCCTACCAAACAAAACTTAAGATTGAATTAGATTGTAGTGCTGAATCTTTAGAAAAATATGGGATATACTTCGAAACATATTCTAAAGAATACTATGCCGTTTATGATGTTCCTAGTTATTTTCCGCAGAAATCCTTTGTAGAGGAAACATTTATTAATTTGGGAACTTATATTAATGAAAACAAGTCTGGTTATTGCCTTAAAACAAATCGTTTTATTGAAAAACTATCTGGATTTAGGTACTTTAAATCATTGGAACAGAAATTATGTGTATACGGCGCATTAAACACACCTTCGGGCTTTACAACGCTTATTTCTATGCCGACAGGCGGTGGAAAAAGTCTTATTACACAAGCGCTTGGTTATTCTAAGAAAGGTTTATCGATTGTAGTGGTTCCAACGGTGTCGCTTGCTATTGACCAAGAGAGGGCTGCTAAATCAAATATTGTTAATGCTGGAGAGAATGAAATTTTTTGTTACTATAGCGGAATTAATAATTTTGATCAAATCAGAAAAGCTATAGAAGAAAAACAAGCTCGTCTCCTATTTATCTCACCAGAAGCACTAATAAAAAATGAGGCCTTTAGCCAAATCATTACAGAAGCAAATGCCTCTAGGTATTTAAATAACATAATTGTTGATGAGGCACATATAGTTGTAGCTTGGGGTGATTTCTTTAGAGTGGATTATCAGTGTTTAAGCCCATGGAGAAACGAACTTCTAAAGACTAACCCATCTCTTAGAACTTTTTTATTATCGGCAACATATCGAGATGATACAGTAGCGTCTCTTAAGCAATTGTTTGTTTCTGGAGAAGAGTGGCTTGAGATTAGATGTGATTCTTTGAGAAAGGAACCTAGATTCTCATATATTAACGCAAAAGGACATACTGATAAGTATATCAAAGTTTTAGATTTAGTACGTTTGTTACCTCATCCAATGATTCTTTATGTTAATGCTCCTTACGAAGCTTTTAAATGGAAGACTTTTTTGGAGACTAAAGGATTTAATAATATCAAGACGTTTACGGGTGAAACTAAATCGGACGAAAGAAGAGCCCTTATTGATGACTGGGTAAAAAATAAATATGATTTGATGATAGCCACCTCTGCATTTGGCGTAGGAGTTGATAAACCAGATGTTAGATCAGTAATTCATCTTTATATGCCAGAAAGTGCTGATACTTATTATCAAGAATTAGGAAGAGGCGGTCGAGATGGATTACCAAGTTTGAGTGTTATGTGCATAGATGACGACGATATTACAAATGCATATAATCATGTTGGAAAGGTTCTGACAACTGATAAATTTTGGGGAAGATGGTGGAGTATGTATCGAAATCCAAATAATCAGTGGCAAAGTGGATCAATTGCCATTATGGCGTCAACGAAACCTAATTACAACAAGATAAATTATTTTGAAGAGGGAAATGACACAGACGAAAAGTGGAATATCAATGTCTTACTGTTGCTTAATCGAAAAAAACAAATTCAGATTGTTGGCTTAGACTTGGATAGTGAAAACCGGTATATTTTTACTATTAAGATTTTGAATGATTTGATTACACAAGATACTGAAAAGACAAAAGCTTTATTTGAAAGGCTTAGGGATGAGGAAGCAATTAAATCACAAAAGGCTTTTTCTATTATAAAAAAGTCAGTTGATAAAGCAAATATATTATGTTGGTCAGAAATGTTTTATGAGACCTATCCATTGGTTTCGGAATGCTGTCCTGGATGTAACTGTCATAATCAAAAAGTCCTATCTGAACAAAATAGATTTCCTCTTGTTGTAGATGTAAAAGGACCTGAGAAAAAATTATCAGAAGAAATGCTACAGTTCTTTACAAAAACAAATGAGGCATGTGTCATGACAGGAGAGAGTTTGTCTACTTTAGTTGAACGCTATAAACCCAATATAGTCGTTGCAAACTCTTTTGATGATGATATTGAATCAGATTGTTCAGACTTGTATTTCATGAACTATAAAGAACTAAATGCTTTGCATGCACATGATGATAACTTTTATATCTCTGGTTTACTTATGGTAGTATACGATGACAATCCGGTAGTTGCCAAAGAAGAGTACCAAACAATATATAAATATATTACTAGAAAAAGATATGTGCTTCATGTTACAAAAAATGATTTTTGCGTTTCAACAAGCTCAGGAAAAAAACTCACAGAATTAGTTGATGGAACAGTAATAAGATAGAGGAGAGATTGCATATGTTTATTGGAAATATGGTTACGGAGGCTATACCGGCAAGGGTGTACGCATTATATAAAATCGTTGCTACAAAAAAAGAAATCTCTCGTTCTGATTTACAAGGGCTTATGGAACCAAGTGGGATATACGAAGGATCATCATATTTTTCCATAATAATGAAAACTGCTACAGAATTAAAGCTAGTAGATATTCAAGATAACATGGTTTGCCCACTTGTTCAAAAAGAAATAATAAGTTCCATAGATGAAATGAGATCTTATGTTATATCTAAGTTAGATAGCTTTGAGGATGAGCAATTCTATAAGTGTACCAATGCTATTGTTAATCTTAATGATGAAATATTCAAGTACAAATCAGTTTCGGATAATGACATGCTTATTCTTTTAACAGAGAAAACCGGGCAGAATGTATCTGCGCCAATGGTGCGCGGATGGCGTTTTTGGGCACAGTTTCTGGGATTTGGATATATGAACGATTTTGCTTTTTTGCCGAATGCATATATTTTTGTAAAAAATGTAATAAAGCTAATGAATTTAGAAAAGAAAAAAGAATATCAGATGGATGATTTTATGGCTTTGTTTAATCAATATGGTCGCATTATTACTGCTAATTCACCAAATGAGAAATATCTAAACCTAGCGTTATCCAGTGCTTTAAGAGAGCTACATGAGAATGATGAGATAGCTTTAAAGTATATAAGCGACCAAGCAAGTAAATGGATATTATTCCCGTCAAATGATTTATTTAACAATCCAGTTAGTGCAATTGTCTACAAGGGGGTTAAACGATGAATATAGAAATTGCAAAAGTTCGTTATAAAAGTGTTTTTCGCCCTGATGTTATAAACAATACACAAGGGGATTTTTTGGCCACCCATGTACCAATGAAGAACTTATATATTACAGACCATGCTGATTTAACACCACAGGATAGGAAAAATCCTCTAACTGAAGAAGAAGTTTTTGATCATTTTTTCTCTCAAAGCGATGAAGATCAGTTTGTCTTAGTAAAAGGAGCGAGTGGAGCAGGTAAATCACATCTTATACGTTGGTTCTATACCATGCTCTTACTTAGAAAACATGAAGATGAGATTGTTTTACCTATCAGAAGAGCAGATAATACTTTAAAAGGTACAATAAAACAGTTGATAGAGATGCCTGAGGTAAAGAATCTACCTAATAAAGAACTATATAAAAAATTGGCATCGGCATCTACAACTATGCCAGAAATCGAATTAAAGAATACAATTTATTATACCTTTGTTAATTTAATTGATAGTGATGATGGTAAAGCTGGAGAAGATTCTGAAAGAATTCTAAGCCGTGTAAAACGGTTACATCTAGTTGCACTTTTGCAAAATGCTCTTTTCAAAGAAAGATTAATGGATGATGGTGGCCCTATAGAGAGGATTTATTGTAAATTTGCAGAGAATAAATCAACTGAGGTGAATTCTGAAGCTGCAGAGTTTATTCTATCTGATTTTGAGATTGATTCTGACTTCATAAACCAGCTTGTTACAGATGGTGCAGATAAAAAAGCCATTAGTATAGCAAAAGATTTAATAGATAATGAAGAATTTACAAAAAAAATCACAGATTATGTAAATTTGTTTGTAGAGAAAATAATACAAAGATGTGCAGGTTTAGAACCAGGAGATTTAGGCTTAGTTATTCAGGAAATACGACAGGAATTGTTTAAGCAAGGAAAAACTTTAACCATTCTTATCGAAGATATTACGGCGGCCTCTGGCGTAGATGATTCTTTATTAGATGCTCTTTTAACAAACAAAAATGGTTATAAAGAGAGAAATTTATGCAGGATAAATTCCATTGTGGGTTCAACCGATGGTTATTATGTTGATAAGTTTCGAATTAATACTAAGGGTAGAATTCATCATTTTATAAATGTATCTGATGATATGTTTGAGCACGACTCAAACGGATTAATTGAGTTTTTTGCCAGATATTTGAACACAATATCTCTATCTGATGAAACCATTAATAAATGGATTTTGGAAAAGGCAAATGCTGAAACATATCCAATACATGAAGTAACATTAGGTAACGGATGGGGCGAATATAAGATAGGTTCTTCTGTCATCAATCTATTTCCATTCACACAAAATGCTATAAAATTTTTATATAAAAGACAGGATGCTAATATGCGTCATCCTCGTGCTTTGATGCGAGAAATCATTTTACCATATGTAGAGGATGCAATAAAGGATATAACATCATTCCCTCAGAGGCGTGTGACTCTCGAAGGAATAAATCCAACATTACAAAATACTATTTATAACAAAAGTGGCATAGATGATATTACAAAACTCCGTTTAGCTCAATTTATGTATGTTTGGGGTAACGGTACAAATGATGTCTATGAGAAAAATGGCATTAGATATATTGGCGGTATATCTGAAGATGTATATAGTCAACTTAACCTTCCTGTATTAGATGGAAAAGAAATAGATGAACCAGAAGAAGTTAATATAGTTCCATCACAAACTCCAATATTTGAAACAAAGCCTCAATCGAAGTCTTTTATAAAAGAAAATGAGAAAGTTGCAATTGCTCTAAAAGAAATTGATAGATGGATTGAAGATAAGTCCTACAAGTTAAATATAGGTCAAACAACCGCTAATGTTAGAGCCTTAAATGATGCCAGAAAAAATATTAATGCATATCTGTTTGCAGTGATCGATTGGGCCTCAGAGGGTGTTCCGATAGATGCGGTTGTAAGGGTGAGAGACACTAGCAACAAGTTTTTGGTTGCCTTTGAACGTCAAACGATGAAGAGTGATGCTGTTGTTACATTGCCGGCTTCTATAGAATCAAGAAAAATTATAGAAGCTTTCGTTCGCTGGAACGAAGTTGGAAATAAGTCATGGAATTTTGATGGATCAACAGATTATTTGTTTAGAGTACAGATGTGGACAGAAAGTATCAAAACTCAGATTGTTCAATCTATTCTTCATTTTGAAAATACCGAAGTTGATTATTTTACTTATGCTGCAGCATCAGAATACTATAGACTTATATTCAATGGGCAATGTAAAAAAATGCAAAGTCCTCAAAACTTTAATATAGATATGCTTTTGCAGAAAAAAGAAGTTGATAATGGCGAAAATGGTCATACTAAGAACTGGAACGATTTATTAAAAAAGATGAATGGTCCAGATGGTGATGATATAAGAAATTGTGCACTTCAATATTACAACTTGCCACAAGGTACTGCGGTTACTTCTACTAATTATGAGTACGATTATGTAGCTTTCAATAAAGCAGTTAGGAAAGTAATTAATACTGGACTTGTGTTTTCTGATAATGATCTCCAGTTGAATGATCCTGTTCGAAAGAGAAGATTAGTCAGCGAGCATTTGAAATTCATCTTAGATCGAATCGATACTGTCGTAGAGGAAGAAAAGAAATCTCTTGAGACAACTGTATCCAGGGTGCGTGGTTTAATTGATGTTGAAGAAATTGATAATGAAGAAGATATAAAGGAAATAATCACTTCTATAAAAACGTTTTATGCACATGCACAAAATAGCCATATTAGTGTTGCAACCCACTACAATGTTCCTTTAATTAATTCGTGTAATAAGAACGTTACCAGTATTCTGAGCTCGATAAGGACATATAGACAGATTTGTAATACAACAAACACTCAAGAACTATTATTGAAGCTTAGTAGAGATCCTATACAGGGGATGAGTGAATTTGTTTCTTTAGTTGAATTGGCAGGAAAGGATGTTAATATTGCCAACCAAGAGATGGCTGGCCGTTTAAATAATAGCATTCCAACCGGAGAAAACAATGAAGATAATAATTACTTGACCGAAATTCAAAATATTCAGACTTGTAAGAAACTAATCGCGGAGGTGAAAAATAATGTTAACTGATGAGATTAGAAAAACCGTTAAAAGCATGAAAAAGTTAGATACTGTTGAGTCTGCCGTTCAAAATGCTGAAAAAAAAGCAAAAAATGACAGTGATTATTCAAACATGGTTTCAGAATTCACTATTTCGACATTAAAGCTTTCCGAAGCAAACAAACAGTTAGGATTTAAACTTTCACAAGAAACGTTAGAGAGTATCGAAGAAGGAATTCATAAAATTGAAGATGTGATTTCTTCTGGAGTTGTAGATGAAGTTGATTTAGTTTCTACTAAACAACACATTACAAAAAAGGTTAATCCAAGTCTTTCAAAAGAATGGAAAGAGTTTCATAAAAAGAAAACGGCAGGATTATCAGCAAAACTTTCATCAATAGCTGGCTTGGTAAAAGACTCTAATCAAATAGATACTATCAAAAAGAATATTTCAAATGGTTCAGATTGGACAGGACTTTCGTTAAAAGATGACGGATCTCAATCTAGACTAGATTTACTTACACAAGGAATATTCCAGATAGATCAACTTGAACATAATTTAAATCTGAGTGACGAAATAAAGGTTTTTATCGATCGTGTAACTAACGGAAAGGCTAAGGTGACAGATCTTAATCAAACAATATTAGACTGGATAATCAAAGAAAACTTAACTGAAAAATTTATAATTAGCTTTAAAAACAACTGATTTTGTTTGAAAAGCAGAAAAACAAATGATATACTTACGTAGATACTTAAGTATATCATTTTTTTTGGAGGAATTATGGAATTTGTATATAGATTTCCGGTTGTGAGAGGTATTCAAGCCGAAGCAGAGTACTTTATAGCTATGGTACCACTTAAAATGCTTTCTAAACTGTTTTCCAGCGATGATGAGGAATATGTTTTGCCGGAATATCGTGCACAGAGAAAAATAAATGAAGCCAGAATTCCTATTATAAGTAAATATATTCTGGACAACAGAGATTCTTATGTATTTTCTGCATTGGCTGCATCAATTGATGGAGAGTACAAATATGTGGCATCTGAAAAAAATGCTGATACTGGAATATTAGAAGTGTCTCTGGATGCTCGTTTTTTGATTAATGATGGACAACACAGAAAATCAGCTATTTTGGCCGCATTAAAAGAGGATACTTCTTTAGAGAATGAAACCATTTCTATTGTGTTCTATGCTGATCGTGGACTAGCGAGAAGTCAACAGATATTTACAGATTTAAATAAAAATGCTGTGAAAACATCTAACTCTATCTCAGAACTATATGATTCAAGAGATGAAATGGCTGTGGTAACACGAAATGTAATATGGAATAATGATTTTTTAAATACATACACTGATAAAGAAAAAGATATACTTGGTAAATATTCATCTAGTCTATTTACATTAAACACTTTTTACACTGCAAACAAGATTATTGTTGGAAGAACAATAAAAAAAGACGCCGAAGAGTTTCTTACAGAATATTGGAGGAACGTGGTGGCACATATGACACAGTGGCAAGAACTTACAAATAAGGAAATAACTAAAGTTGATCTCAGAGAGAGTTACATAGCGACACAAAGTATAGTAATACAAGCTCTAGGCAGAATTGGAAACTATTATTATTTGAATCGTGATCAAATGGTTGATGGATTGAAAAAACTGGAAGGTATTAATTGGAGTAGAAATGCAAAACAATGGTATATGCGAGCTGTTGGAAAAAACGGAAGGATAATTACAAATAAGAAAGCTGCATTGCTTATCTCAAATGTGATAAAGAAGGAAATCGGTATTCCATTGAATACAGAAGAATCAGTCGCTGAAGAAGATTTAAATAAACAATAAGGGAATAAAAATAATGGCAATTACAAAAGAACAAATTGATGGATTAATAGTTACAATACAGAATTTATATTTGGCAGATGATATTCCATGGATGGTCGGGTACTCTGGTGGAAAGGACAGTACTGCGGCTGTTCAATTAGTATGGATGGCATTGGAAAAATTGCCCACAAAAGATAGAAAAAAACCGATCCACATAATGAATACAGATACATTGGTTGAGTCACCAGTGGTTTCAAAATGGGTAGAGAAATCATTGGAATCAATGAGATTTGAAGCAGAAAAGAATGAATTGCCAATCATACCAGTAAGATTAATACCAGATTACAATAATACTTTTTGGGTAAACTTAATCGGTCGTGGATACCCATTTCCCAGAATGAAATACAGATGGTGTACGGATAGATTGAAAATTCAGCCTGTTAATAATTTTATTAAGAATAAAATAGCAGAGCATGGTGAAATAATATTGGTTTTAGGTACACGAAAGCAGGAAAGCTCAAGAAGAAATCGGACTATGACTAATCTTGAAAAGAAAAGAGTTCGGGAACTCCTGAGTCCAAATCCTACATTAGCTAATGAACTTGTATTTTCACCTATGGAAGATTGGACTGATGATGATGTTTGGGCGTTTTTGATGCAGTATAAGAATCCATGGAATTATTCTAATATGGATCTTTTAACGATGTATAGAGGTGCAACGGCTGATAATGAATGTCCACTACAGATAGATAAATCCACACAATCATGTGGCAAAAGTCGTTTTGGATGTTGGGTTTGTACAATGGTTGAAAAAGATAAGTCTATGGAAGCTATGATTGCTAATGATCAGGAAAAAGAATGGATGAGTGCACTCTTAGAATTTAGAAATGAATTCGGTAATGAAGAAGGTGACAGAGAACGTAGAAGTTTTAGAAGAATGCGAGGGAACCTTCAAGGTAATTATGGAAAACTCTTCCATGGACCATATATAAAAGAAGTTCGAGAGCAATGGTTAGAAAGACTTCTTTCTATTCAAAAAGATATAAATGATAATGGTCCTGAAGAATTTAAAGACCTTGAATTAATTCGAATAGAAGAATTACAAGCAATAAGAAGGATTTGGGTAAATGATAAACACGAGTTCGACGATTCATTGCCTAGAATATATGAAAAAGTATTTGACAAATCTTTTGTAGATCCTACATGGCTTCATAACGAAAACTTTGAGTCGGAAGAATGGGGAATTCTTAAGAAAGTTTGTAACGAAATGTATCCGGATGAGAAATTAGCTTTTGAAATGATGTACACATTGATTGATGTGGAAAACAAGGCTTCCGATGTAAATCATCGTAAAAACATCCTTGATGATATCAATAAAACTTTGAATAAGACCTTTTACAAAGATGAAGATGATGCAACAGAGTACTACTCAAATATAATGATACGAAAAAAAGAAAATGGTGGTAAATACAATGAAAAATTCTTGGACTATCAACCACTTATTTCAGAATTTGAAGATAATGAGGATGAATAATCAATGATCATAAGAAGATTACGATTGCATAACTTTGGAGTATATGCAGGAGATAATGAATTTATATTTACGAATAATAAGCCAATAGTTTTAGTTGGCGGAATGAATGGAAGAGGAAAAACTACTTTTTTAGAAGCCGTTTTACTTGCTTTATATGGGTCCAACTCTGTTGCGTATACGGAGAGTAAAAAGAGATCTTATGCACAGTACCTTAAATCTTTTGTTAATAAGAATTCAGAAGACAAGACCTGTATTGTCGAGATAGAGTTTGAAATTAACGATGGATTAAAAGAAAACTATATAGTAAAAAGAACTTGGAATAGTATTGATAAAAAAACAAATGAAAGCATTGATGTTTATAAAGATGGAACGGCCAATGAATTCTTAACACAAAATTGGCCTATGTTTGTTGAAAATATTTTACCTAGTGCGCTATCAAGTTTTTTCTTTTTTGACGGAGAAAAAATTGCCGAAATGGCAGTAGATAGTTCTAATAATCAGTTAAAAAATGCTATTAGATCAATGCTTGGCATAACAGTATTAGATGTTTTAGAAAATGATATTCTTAGGAATGTAAAGAAGCTAAATAAAGAAGATATAAATGACAAATCTTCAAAGATGGTTCAAGAATTGCGCGATAAAAGGGATCAAGCGATTAAAGAATTAGATATGATTGATGCTGAGATAGATAATCTTTCAAAGGTTATAGCAGAAGATAATGATAATCTTGAATATCTACATAAATTATATAATTCAAAAGGCGGAGATGCAGTAGAAAAGAAACAGGAAATGATGCAAAAGAGAGCAGTATTAAAATCAGAGCTATTATCGAATGAAAATCTCTTGAGAGAAATTGCAAGTAATGAGTTACCATTAATATTAGTATCTGATTTATTAAATAATATCAAACTTCAATCCACAGATGAACGTAACGATATTATTATGCACGAAGCAATAGTGCAATTAGATGATATCTTAGATGAATTTGTAAATGATTATCCTGGCGATACAAAAGCGAGTTTTGATTTTATTGAATATGTGAAAAAGCGTCAAAAAGACACACATGATAAGCCTTTTTTTAACTTATCAGATCAAGCATTATTTCAAGCAAACAATCTTGTTGAAAGTCAATTAGATTTGTCAAAAGAAGAAACGAAAAGAATTTTAACCCAAAAAAAGATAAAGCAAAAACAAATCGAAGAATTAGATAGTTATCTTTCACTGGATATAAATGAAAAGGAGTTACAAGAAGTATATGAGGATATTAAATATGCTGAGGAGAAACTCATCAAGGATCAAGTAGAAATGTCTTCTTTGGAACAAAAAAGAAGTTTTGCAAATTCTAGAGTTTCTTCAACATCATCTGAATTTAACAAGTATGTTGAAGTGTATTTAGCAACGGCAGAATCTCGTGACAGCACTGAAAGAACGATAAAATACTCTAATATCGCTCTTAGTATTTTAAATAAATACAAAACTGAATTACAGAAGAGAAAAACCGATGTTTTAGCTGAAACGATTACATCTTGTTACAGAAAATTGGCAAATAAAAAGAATTTGATTAAAAAGATAGTAATGGAAGCAGACTCCTTAGCCATTACCTATTTATCAGAAGAAGGTAAAGAAGTGACGCAAGATTCATTATCTGCAGGAGAACAACAATTAATGGTAATATCTATTCTTTGGGCATTAGCTATTTGTTCAAAGAAAAAGCTTCCTGTAATAATTGATACTCCATTATCAAGATTAGATTCTTTACATAGAACAGCATTAATTAATACATATTTTCCTAATGCAGGAGAACAGACGATCATCTTGTCAACAGATTCAGAAATAGATAGTACATATTATAGTTTGATGAAAGAAAATGTTGGAGATGAGTTTACCCTTAAATATGATGAAAATACAAAGAGTACCTCAATTGAACGAGGATACTTGATTGGAGCGTAAATATGATAATTAAGCAAGTTAGGGTTTCACAGCAAGCAAAAGATCATTTATCCAGATTAAAAGGTAAAACTGGAATTAAAAACTGGAATGTTTTGTGTAGATGGGCCTTATGCTATTCTCTTAGCGAAAAAACAATACCTACTGACATACAAATTGTTGCAGATAGTAATTTGGAAATGTCATGGTTAACTTTTGGAGGCGATTATTATGAATTATACGAAGCTTTGGTTAAAGCTTGGTGTCAACAAATGAAGTTGCCTACAGATAATGAAACGGTAGTGAAATATTTTAGATTAAATTTAGAGCGTGGTATATCACATTTATGTGGGACTGGTTTTATAAAGGATTTTGATGATTTGATACAACTAGCTGTGAAGGAGAAAAGAGCATGAGTACATATCTAGATTACAATGCTTCTGCCCCTATTGATTTAAGAGTCTTGGATATAATGATAGATGTATATAAGAATTCTTTTGGGAATGCAGACAGTAGAACTCATGAATTTGGTGAAAAAGCAAGAACTGTAGTAGAAAATGCCAGAAAACAGGTTGCAGTATTATTAGGATTATCGGCTGATGAGATCTTTTTTACTAGTGGTGCCACAGAAAGTAATAACATAGCTATTAGGGGATTGGCAGATTATAGCAAAAAAACCGGTAAGACTCATATTATAACAACAGCAATAGAACATAAAGCGGTCTTAGAAACTGTAAAGCACTTATCAGAAAATGGTTTTGAAGTTGAATTTGTAAAGCCTGGAATAAACGGAATAGTAGAAGCTACTGATATCTTAAATAAGGTAAGGGAAGATACACTCCTGGTTAGTGTTATGCACGTAAACAATGAAACTGGAATAATACAGCCAGTTAAAGAAATTGGCGATGTGTTAGATCAAAAAGATGTTTTGTTTCATGTTGATGCTACTCAAAGTTGTGGAAAACTTGTCGATGAAATAAGGAACATAAAATATAATATGCTCTCATTTAGTGCTCATAAGTTAATGGGACCTCAAGGCGTAGGTGTACTTGTTTTAAAGAAAAAGAAGTATAAACTACCCCCAGTGAGAAATATTATGTATGGTGGTCAACAAGAGCATGGAATACGACCTGGTACGATTCCGGTTGCGTTAGTTGCTGGATGTGGTATGGCATGTGAAATTGCAAATAAAGAATATAAATACAATGCGAAAAAGGCTGTAGAGATAAAAAAAGCTGTGCTTCAAGAATTAGATGCTTCAGGAATAGAGTATTCTATTAATGGCGATCAGAAGTTTTGCATTGATACAACAATTAATGTTTCATTAAAAAATGTATCTTCTGAAGCTTTAATGATATCTACAAAACAGTTTTGCGGAGTATCAAATGGATCTGCATGTACATCTAAAAGTTATTCTCCAAGCTATGTTTTGTCTGCTATGGGGATTGATAATGATACTATTGAAAATTCATTACGTATTAGTTGGGGTCCAGGAACTAATAAAGATGAAGCAATAGGTAGTATAAGAGAACTTTTAACAGTGGCTAAGCAGTTTAATTCGTAAAGTGGGTAATCAAGGTGGATTCAAGTAAATTAAGTTCAATTCTATATTCAAATAAGTTAGATGTTAAGAAATTTGAGAATCTGCTTAGTAATAACGATCAAGGATATAAGTTTTTTTGGCTAGAGGCAATACTAAAGTTAATCGCCCAGAACAAACATCAATTTTCTTTTGAAGATGTTATAGATGAGATGATTGTAGGAGCTTGGCGCATGGTCACATACTATCACCTTCGACTTGGACATACGGTTAATGGGAATGCCGAGAATTTTCTTGAGCATGCAATAAGAATACTTTATGAATGTTCAAAAAAAGATTTTGGTAACAAGTCTCTATCCAAAGAACGATTAAAATCCCTTATTAAAAAATATCAAAGTAATCTGATTGATGATAAATTACATCTAACAGATTATGTCCCTTATAGATTAATAAAACCTTTTGTTGAAAAGGAAGGCAAAGAATACATTGATAGAAAAAACTACGGCCGTTTTATCGCTTACTTAAATTCATTCACAAAAGCAAACAATGAATTTTTTTACGATATCACATATGCTGAGAATCCGCTCAAGAGAGAAATTTGCCTCAACGAAGAATGGGTAAATTTTATCATCCAGAACTATTCCGTTATTATGGGATGGCTTAGATTTAACAAGGCTTTTTTTATTCAGGATCGTAATCCAGGTGTACCAGGAGTTATGTATAAGGTTGCTCCTGAAACCGAAGAAAAGCATAAGTCATTAAAAAATGCAAGAAATCTATGGATAGCAACTGTAGATATTACTGGTAAACCATTATATGAAATCTATACAGGTAGTACATTGTCTATAGATGAGTTTGACTTAGATCATTTTGTTCCAAGGTCATATGTATCCAATGATGAATTGTGGAATCTAACACCTATGGATAAACGTTTAAATTCAAAAAAGAATAATAAACTACCTGGTAGAAGATTCATCAAGGATTTTGTTGAATATAATTATTATTTATATAGTCTTATATTTGCGAATGAAAACAAAGATCAGGCAACTATTTTAAAACACTACTTTGATAGATGTGAGAATCAACATTTAAATGCAGTATGGGCTACAGAAAAACTTTATATATCAGGCAATACAAAGGAACAATTTGGTAATTTACTGGAAGAAAACTTGAGTCTTATATATGATTCAGCAAAAATACAAGAATACGAAGAGTGGGTGATTTAGTTGAATGAAACCATTTCTTATTACAATAAAAATGCATCACAATACTTTGATATGACAGTAAATGTTCCAATGCAGACGCTATATGATCAGTTTGAAGCTTATTTAAAACCTGGCGACAGAATTTTAGATCTGGGATGTGGAAGCGGAAGAGATTCTAAGTATTTCTTATCAAAGGGATACGACGTTGTTTCTATAGATGGTTCAATAGAGATGTGCCGTTTGGCCACAAAATACTTAGGTAAAGAAGTTCAAAATGTCACATTTAATGATATTAATTATTTTGATGAATTTGATGCGATATGGGCAAGTGCTTCTTTACTACACATTGATACAGAAGAGCTGAGATTTGTGCTAGCTCTAATTAAAAGGTCGTTAAGAAAAAATGGCTTGCTATACGCTTCATGGAAGTACGGTCATGGAAAACGAGTCGATAATATGAAGATCTATATTGATTTCGACGAAACTAATATAAAAAAATTTTTTGACGAGGCTTCGTTAAGAATAGAAAAAGTTTGGATTACGAATGACAATCTAACTCGTGAAAATAAATGGTTAAATGTATTAAGTAGAAAAATTTAAAATGAGTTCTTCATTAGAAAAGGATGATTCATATCGGAAGGCATAAACCGAATCCATGATACTGTATACTATCATATGACTGGAAGAAAGATTTTGCCTCATCATACTGTTACGGCTTATATTTATTATTTGATTTTTGAACAGAGAACAAAACCTAAAGGAATAAATTTTTAATTAGATCTTCTGTATTTATACTACATAAAGAGGTAATAAGTTTATGTCATTAAATTTAATAAAGGAGATTTTTAAAACATTGCCTGAATATAAAGATTGGCATGCTCATCTGCTCAGCTTTACACATTCGAAACGACAAGGAACTATATATAATTGTAGAAGAATAGAATTAGTACCTTCTAATAGGTTAGATATTCTTATACAAGATATCTCCGATAGATATACTGATAACAGAAATTGTAAGCTGAGTAAATATATTGATGTTCTTGAGTACGATGGCACCTGCAATGCCACAACAGTTTACAGAATAAGTGAATATAACAATGAAATATCGATAGATTTAGAGTCTTTGTTTCAAGGTATCGCGGATTCCGATTCGGAAGTGGATCCATTTAGTATAAAAGCTCAGGCATATGTTCTCTGCGGAACCATGAATAATGGAATCGATTATCATCAACTTAAACTGATATCTATGAATACTCCAATTACCACACTTCAGAATCGATTTTTGTCTGATAATAAAGGTAAGTTTATGGAAATCCCTACAAAGGTTTTAAACCTTCGAACTTCTATAAACGTCGTTATTTATGACAGGACCGTGTATTTTTTGGATATGTCAGGGGAAACTTTATTTAATATGGAGCGTACATATAAGCTTAAATGCAATGAAGCAGTTGATAAGATAGGAGATTTGAATATAATTTCTGATTTGGATGTGTTTCGAAATACAGCTACATCTGGTCCTAATCCCAGGCGTTTTGCTGCATTTAGTAAGTCAAAGCTTCAATTGTTGGCGAAAAAGAAAAATAGAGAAAAAGCGGCAAAGTGCTTTAAGATCCCATTGACTGAAGATAAACAGTTTGACACATCTCAGAAGGTTAACGCTGAGAATCTCGTAAAAGTTCTTTGTGGAAAAGCTATGTGGGATATTTTAGAAGAAGTCCCTGTAGAAGTTGATGGATTAAAAGACTGGTTAAGATAAAGGGAGTCTTTAGATGTCTGTATTTGTTTATTTTAGCATGTATTATCTTTCATTTTTTCCTTTATGGCTAACTATTCTCTTTATTGATATAAAAAGCCTAATAGATGGTGGGGCAGATAAATGGACTGAGATAATCGGTTTAGCGGGAATCATTATTGTGTTTTTTATTTCTGCGTTAATACTCTTTATGAAATTTTATGTTTCAGATGATGAGAAGTATACGTTTACAATACAAGATGCTAAGGAAAGTAAGACAATAACCGCAGATTTTTTGCTTACGTATATTCTTCCTTTAATTGCGTTTGACTTTAGGCAATGGGATGAAGTTGTGAAATTTCTGATATTCTTTTTTACATTAGGATATTTATGCATCCGCCACAGCTATTTAAGTACAAATATACTTTTAGAGTTCATGAATTACAGGATGTATGACTGTAAGTTATTGAATGGTGATTACAAGGAAGTTAAACGGATCATTATCAGTAAAAATATATTAACAATAAAAAAAGGTGAGTATGTTCAAGTGAAGATTCTAAACAATGAGTATTTTTTGGACCTGTATGATAAAGCAAGAAAAATAAAACCTTACAAATTTTTTCAACGGTAGGTGCTTATAGTACGTTAAATAACATTAGTATGATAAAACAGAAGGAGCGTTACGTATGACCTGGGATGAATACTATGAAAAGTACTACGACTGGGCCGAGAGTACAAGGATAAAGAAGCT
>AUXO011466076.1_pt1 | contig 18898 bp, 9 predicted proteins | sample 768731 | NCBI WGS metagenome assembly AUXO01 (sample SAMN02715735, study PRJNA202380) | gut metagenome | biome: sheep rumen | host: Ovis aries | place: New Zealand: Palmerston North
CTACTAGAAGTAGCTGTGTAAAGCTTTTTCTCAGCTGGAACGCTAGTGCCAGTGTTGACACCATTAGCAAATACTAGTGGGTGTTGTGAGTTAGTAGTTGACCCAGTAACTTGCACAAATTTAGCTGATTGCGCATAGCACTGACTATCAATCATGCTCCAGTAAGATCCATCATACACTAATTCAAAAATACTATTTGCTGGCCATGAGTCAAACACCGTAGATCCTGGAGACATGCCATTATACATCTTAATGTATTTAGCGCCAGTATTATTCACATTAAGAGTCGGAAGATTTGTTAATGTTGTACTATTAGTGTTTGTGAACTTTACAACAACACGAGCACCTATTTCGAGCTTAAATGAACTGTTGTTGATAGTAACTACCTTCGCTGCCGTAGCTGCTGGAGTTGTACACTCTCCATAGTTGGATATGATATTTACTTTTATTGACTCCCATTTAGTCCCAGTATACCTAAATGTTTTAAGAGAACCAGCATCCCAAGTTGAAGTATCAGAGCCGTCAGCAATAGCCCTAGCGCCGGTTGAATTTACATTTAATGACACTTCACTTGTAGACGTATTAGCATACGTAAATAATACGGTTATAATGGACCCTATAGTTAGCGTGAATCCATAGCATGCTACAATACGAGACGACCCTGAGTTTGTGCACGTGCCATTGTAAAATGGTCCAGTAGAACCATCTTCAATAATACCGAAAATACTATGAGCAGTATCTTCTACTAAAGTCCCATTAAACTTACCACCATAAAAGTCACTAGCACACACGCCAGAAAACTTATAGTTGCTAAACCCTAACCAACCTTTTCCATTTTGACTAGGTCTAATTGATGGGTACGCATTATTATTTTCACTATTGCCTATAATTAAATAGCCACTAGATGTATTTTCACCTGAGGCGTATATATGTTTCCATTGCCACGATGTGCTTCCCAAGTCATAAGTGTTTGAAGCATTTGGAACTATATCATCATATGATATTATATAATTATTATTAGTTGCAGAAAGCTTCGTTGTCTTCGTTAAACCACTTATATATGATAGATTGCTTGCATTTGTAGCTGTTGATGCGTTACCAGTAAATTCAGTACCATTAAATGTAGATGCATATATTTCGTTCCATCTTCCATCTGTAGTGTCACTACCAATGTTTAAAGTACTTTCTGTTGGTAAGATATTTCCAGAATGCTTAGTGTCATTCTTAAAAGTCTTTTCTCCATAAATATTTTGCGGATCTCCAGATAAAGCACTAGTCGCAGAATGTGTAGTCACAGATCTAGCGTCAAAGTCTTCTCTTGCAGTAACCTCATCATTTAATTCTTCAGCTGTTGCATAAACATCATCCATGATAGTTAATGTAACATTTGTAGGATTTTCAAAATTATCTACGCGAATCCCAAACTTCACGAATAACTTGTACTCTGGATCAACACTTTTTGAAGAAATAGATGTTTGAGAACCACCGCCTCTACGAGCTACAAATACTAGTTGTTCTGATGGATAAGTAGTGTCTGTCTTAGCCCATACACCGAATAAGTTAGCAAGACCACCACTCTGATACGTATTATTGTCTATTTGACAGTTTATACTAGCAGTCTTTGTATTATCATTTACAATATATGAATTAACGTTGCCACTACCAGTGTACTGGCTAGAATTCTGAACAATGGCAGTTAGAGCTTTCATATCACTAGCTTGTTTATCATCTACATCCCAACTAGACGTAGCAGCTCTAACCCAAGTTATCTTTTCTCCACTAGCAGCAGCTGTCAGTAAATCTTGACCAACATTTGTTATATATGAATTGAGAAACGCCATGATATTACCTCTACTCTTCTATAATACCCAAATTAATAAAGACTGATTCTGAAAGCTTGTTAATTGCACCTTCTTCAATAGTGTTCAAGTTTACTGTAGTCTGTCTAAATGTGTAACCTCGGTTTAGATATTCATCTCTTGGGAGCCACCAATTCTCTTCATCGCCATACACCAAATCTCTTGTTCGCATATACTTTGGATATAGCTCTACAAGTTGTGAGTTCCACATACCGTCTCCAAGCTCACTCGGCAAGTACTCTTGATTATCATTATTAGCTCGAGCACTTAATTTGCTAACTGTGAAGTCAACATACGCAGCATCCAATCTAGTATACTGAATTACTTGTCGATTGATCTCACTTGGCTTAAATGCAAAGTAAGCTCTATCTAATCCCTTATTCTGAGATCCATCTTTATGATAAGTAATTATAATTTCGTATTCTCCGGTATCTTCTAATGTTATAGTAAAATCATTCCACGAATACTCAGATAGAATAACTGAACTTGAGCTCGTACCAGATCTATAAAAGTCATGACTAGAAATCACATTTCCAAGCGAGTCTCTAACTTCAATGGATGGGTAATCCCACATAGATGTAGAAGCTGGATTACTTGGGATTTCACCACAACCCATTATTTTTACGCTGAAGCTAAATTTCTTCGGTACATAAAGCTTGAGCTTCATTGATGCAGTACTATTATGAACATGATAGTTGCTATAACTCTTAAATACCTCATAGTCTAAATCATTTAACAACCCAACTATGTAGCTATCATTTGAATCAGCAGCGTCTGTACGCATCCATTGACCATTAAGATCAATAGACACACTTTGATTATTTAATTCAACTTTATGAGCATCGCATACTAGCTCGTAAGTAGTTACACCAGAATCATTGTTTGTAAACAGCTCCATTCTTGCTATGTCATAATCTACAGGCTCACCTTTTTCATTATATATTCCAAGCACATGATAATCTAGTGATGATGTGTTCGTGCTATATTTATATAATTCATCAATTCCAAAGTTAGTATACTTTGAATGAATCCAACCGATTATACTTCCAGCCGTTATTTTTAACCAGCCTGCTGATTTATCAATTACAGTAAATGTTTGATTATCATTTAGTGTACCAACTATCTGAGTTGGTTGTCCGCCCTGACCATTAATAAGCGGGTTTGCATATACATTTATTGGAGATGAGCTGAAGACAGCGCCTTCATTATCTTCAAGAGAACTTGATCTTACTTTATATAAATAATTATGGAACTCATGAAGTTGGATGTCTTTCTTTGTTTTGCTAAACCATAGACGATGAGTGTTTACAGTCTTGAATGTAACATAATTATACTCATTATGCGCAACACGAGTAAGCTCATTCAAGTTTACATACATTTCTCCAGTACATGGATTGCCTTCAATGAAAGCGTGTGGCTCATAATCATCTGAGTACTCACTTTCGCCATCATAGTATGGGCTACTATCTCCTTGGCCGTCATCTGTATACTTGAGCAATAGATTGTATGACAAGATCGGATTGTACCAAATGTTATCAAGTTCTCCGTAGCTGTAAACATCTACTGCAGATCTCAGACTATCGCTCAAGTCTTTGTTGTCACCCTGATTATCATTAGCAGCTCTAGTGTAGCCAACATATAATGGGTCTAGCTTCCCTACAGTTGGGCGATCATATGAGGTGAATGTTTCCTTAGATACTGGTGGTTCATTATCAGAGACAATGCTCTCGTACTCTTCTACATTGCTTCCATCTGGATTTGATAGCTGAGGTCGATTCTCATTCTGCTTTAGATTAAACCAATTGAATAGAGAAGATTTCTCATTATCATCTGTATTTTGCTGAGCCATGTCAAAGAATGGAGTTTTCTCATTCCAAAATGGTTTATATGTCTTTATATGATGAGCTTTGTCACTCTCTATCAAAGCATCTGTTGCTAGAACGTCCCATCTATATGGACCAGGTTCGTCACTCTTCTCATCAGTGTAATCAATGAATTCATTCTCATCAATAGAATCAGTAAGTGGAGCTAGTGTACAGTAATTAATTTCTCGCTCAGTCGTAGATATAAATGGTATGTCAATAGTTACGATGTCGACATCACAATATGGACTTATTCTAGAAATAACATCTTCAGTAGAAATTCCATCTGGTATTTGCATGCGTATTTCATCTCCATTAATAATGGAAATAGCATGATTAGTAGCTGTCTGATCATCAAGGTTAAAAATGCTTGCTAGCGTCTCTTTAAGATTTATAAATACATCATCTCCTAAAGCATTACTAAATGAAGCTGCATAAGATGTGACTGTAGTAGTTACTGAATCTTCAACTATTTCAGTTGTATGACTATTTATAAAATCATATACTTGTTCGACAGTGTATCTATCTTTATCAAATGGAATACTAACTGGACAATTTCTTATTAAAGCAATAGCCTCATCAATGCTAGTTATCTGACAAACGGTTGCTATTACTTGAGCAACCATCATCTCATAATCTTCATTATATGACACAAGAGTTAAGTGCTTATTGAATAAGAATCTCTGTAGTCTATTCGGCTCAGATGATCTATACATACCATGAGTGTTACATTTCGTTGGAAACGTAGACTCTGTGTCATATAGCTCTGTCTGATCTGGCTCATACACTTCTGGCGTATGTAATAGACTATATGGAGCTGAATCACTTCTGCTTATCTCAACTAGGCTATCATCAGTCTCTGTGTCATAATAGAAATACTTACCAGTCTCATGAATTGGCCACGTCCCACTACTATCTAAAGTCGCCTCTGTGTGAGTCATATTATTCATGTAGTGATAATCAAACCAGTACGGTGTTCTCCATGGGGTATTAGTACCGTTTTGCCAGTCATAGTGCATTGACGCTGGGTACTTACCATCATATGACATGCTATGTGGTCTATAATTCTTGAGATCGCAGTCTTCTACAAAGGTTAGTCTATCAAAGGCTAGCATATTTACGTTGTAGAAGTATGTAGAATCACCAGGATAGACTGGCCTTGGCCATGGGATATATAAATATGTGTAGCCGGCTGGAAGTGCCTGCGCTATAAGAATATCACTCTGTAGAGCCATTGACGCAGAGCTAATTACTCTATTGTCTGAATGTCTAGACGCATTTCCACTAATATAGAAATAGCCGTCCATATCAGAACCGATTTCGTAATGTCGTAAAACCTGAATTGTTCTAAAGTTGTATTCGCTCTTTTTTGAAAATCCAGTAGACCACACTCCCTCAAACTGCCCACCAGACTTAGCAATTGCATATAGTGCATTTTGTCTGGTTCTATTATGCTTTATAGACGGGTACATTCTGTAGAACCGTCCATTTGGCAGCCAGTTATCTGTCATGTTTTCTACTTTAATATCATACAACTCTAGCTTATGGCGTATTTCGTCAGAAGTTAATTCGTCTATATCAAGGCACTTCAGCATTTCATACGCATGATCTATGACTGATAGTCGCACCTCTTCTATAGCCTCTTCTAATTCAGGCATGTACTCAATAATATAATCCGGTAAAATCTTCATTACTCATGCCTCTGTGTAAGTCGCACTTTAGATGAATCTTGATAATAGTTAGATATAGATTATACACCTGAGTCTGGGTAAACTAAAACGAGCTATCACATTTGCAATAGCTCGTTGAAATATAAATCTTATCTTGTAACTGCTTTTACCATTACCACAATGTTATTTAACACTGGCACCATATAGTGATGATCGATGTAGTATTTATCTATTGTACGATACTGGTTAGTACCATCATCTGTATCTTTATACCCTTTGAATATGTCAGTATCTTTATAGTCCCAACTTTCACTATCAAGATCACCATACGCAGCTTGATGACCAAGAAGATCTTCATATGTTTGAACTTCGCTCTCACCAGCTGGAGATATCACATAAATATTTGTAAATTTATCTGGAAATGCGTTATATTTCACTGGTTCATACTTAATCCAAGTTTCATCATCTTTAGTTGCTGTCGTACTGATACCAGTCTTTGTATTATTGTATGAACGACCTTCTGAAACACACTTATAAATCTCATCTAGATCTTCATTCTCTAATTCAAAAACTCTATTGAATGTGTTATCAACAGTACCATAAGTAGAATCTCTAACAATGCAGCTATCCATACGAATTACTTTGTCAGAGGCTTTATGTACAATGTAGTTTATCTTTGAAACCTCTGGAATCTTTTCACCTGGATCAGCTGTATAATACTCAAGTAGAGCTTTCTTTATTTGAGTAGCTACAGCTGAAACTGAAGTACCAAGCAAATAACACTCTGCCTTGACAACAATTGTATATGGGTCTTTACCATAGGGGATTAAAACAATGCAGTCTGATCGAGATGATCTCTCTTTTAAGTCTTCCCAAAGCTCTTTTCTACCATCATAATCAGCATCTGTTATAATATAAATTGTTCTTGGGATTAGCTCTGTACCTTCAGGGACTTTATCAAATCGATAATTGTCAGCATGATCAAATACTTGGCAGTGCTGAGAAGTAGCTGCTTTTATGTATGAAGCATAATCATCCTTTGTTAGTAATGAAGCGTAACTTTGAACGAACTTCTTATAGTTTTCTCTTGTTACATTCGGATTCTCATATTCAGTATAACCTTTAATCCCATCACTTAATGATAGTTCATAACTAATACCACTGAGTATACTTGGATCACTGGCATATTCTGGCAATGGTTTAATGTAATCAGATATATTTATTGCAGCTGCATTTTCTGGAGTATCATCAATCTTCTTATCAATCGTTCTAATATATCTGAATGAGAACGTATCTTGCACATCAAATAACTCTTGGTAATTTGAAGGAAACTCAATCACTAATGATATTGCACCGCCAATAAACTTTGGTGTAATCGTAAACGAAGTTTCACTAAAGCCTGATCCAATAATATCATCTACATACTCTAATTCAATATCACCGCTCTTACTACTATGTTTTACAAGTGATAATAGATTTCTGTCTATCAATGCGTCTGGAATGTCAATAGTCGAATCACTATTGATGTCGCTATATGAAAAATTAAATGTTTCAAGTGTTCCAAGTACTACAGGTACTCGTGTAATCCTCTTTGCAGCTGTGTCTACATAATTTGTGTAATTATACCAACCATGCAAGTTCTCACTCTTTGTTGGATCACCAGTAGCCTCAGCTCTAAGTGCAGCAGCATATTCTTTGTCTAGTGGCGCATAAATAGTATGCTCAACTTTTTCTGCTGCATATAGAGTATCGCCAGTGTTAGTTACTGGTATTGGGCTAAACTTATCAATCTTTAACTGAAGTTTATTACCCTGAGCCTTTGAATTAATTAGCAACGTTCCAAATGAAGCACGAGGAAGCATCATCTTATATCCCTCACGCATAGCATAAGAGTAGATTGAGGACGCTCTTTTTGCAGTAGCAACATCACACTCTCTTCTTAATTCATCTATTGTGTAATGAAGCTGATCACCCATACGAGCAAGTGATTCTGCAAATATGACAATAGGATCAGACAAGTTAGTCCAATCCCAGTCTCTAGGGAGTTTATTCCTTAAAAATGAAATTATCTCTTCTCTAAGTGTAGCATAATCTCTGCCGACAAATCTTGATACCATAGCAAAACCTTCTATGAAGCAACTCCATCAAGCACTGATAGTGTGACTTTGAATATTGTAGAATTCTTATTTAAGTTTATTGAGAATATAAGCTCTTTGTTCTCACCTATCTTATATGATATTCCAACAAGCTTGACGCCTTCAATAAGGCCAACTGCGGTCTTAATTTCCTGAGTGATAAGATTCAGTGAATAGAAATTAAGTATCTCATACTTAAGATCTCTTAAGCTACTACCGTATGTTGGATAATACCATCTAGTACCAAGTCGAGTGTTGAGAATACTAACCAGCTCAGCCCTCAGCACTTCATTATCACTAGACAAGACGAAGTTACCATTTACATATTTACCTGTGAAAGTCTTCATCTAAATCACCTATATGAATAAATCTATGCAGTATAAATGATCCATAGAATTGCCAATTGCCATACAGAGCGCTTTGTCTCCATCTTTCCCTGTATGAATAAAATCTTCGCGCTCTCTAGCTGAAGCTTGAGAATCAGTTGCAGTCATATCATCACCATCACCTGGATTTTGATCTGACCCATCATCTGTTTTAATATCTGTTACGTCAGTGCACCACGGCATAGCAGATGCTTTATCAAGCTTTAGTTCAATGTCAAAGCCATCTAATCCTGAATTGGCTGTATGTAACCCAAAGTGAGCTTTATTATCATTTACCTTAAATGTTACTTTACTATTAAATTTGATAGTAGCATTACTCGTATTGAAGTCTATTTCTCCCATTGGGCCTGGAGCTTCTATCTTTGCTGCGTTACCGGCTACACCAGACAACACTGGTGGGATAGGCCCAGCTGTACCTGGAAATACACCGCATACTGCTGGTACTGGTGGCATTGGAGCACCGCCACTTAAATTAGCTCCAGATATAATCGCATTTTGAAGAGATACTTTACCAGTTCCTTTTATATTGCACTCCTTACACTCAAACTCCATCTCATCTATTTCCATTTTTCCATTTAATGTAAGTCTACCTTTGTACTTTAAAACTGGTGGATTCTTCCAAGCAGCATATGCAGCTCTAATAGTCCATGAAGCAATTACTTTCTGAACTGTAGAACCATCCTCACCATGAGGCTTTATTTCTTTTGAACCATCGATGTTATCGAAATCGACCCACATTATACCATTCTTTTCAAAGTTCTCGTCTAGTTCATCAATGCGTCCTATAAAGCATGATAGACTATTAATTGGTATTTCTAGCTGATTGCTTATAAACATTTAAAGTCTCCATGAAAGCTCATCACGTAGTGCTCTGATCTTTATTATCACCACTGGCAGTCTCTGTTGCAGCAGCTTCTTGATTGCTCTTCTCTTCAACTTCTTTTTTATTGTTAAATACAAGTGTAGCTTCAACATTAGCTTTAATAACAGCGCCACTTAAATCATAGCTAACTGACTGAACAGTGGCGTACCTGTTCATTTCTGCTTTTGTAATTGGATGTTCTTCACCAAATTCTGTAAATACTCTAAAATTTATCTTCATCTTTGGATCATTTACAACAAATGACATTACATTATAGCATTCAAATGAAATCTGTATATTGCCACTTGAGCCCTTATTTGCGTTGGCGGCCATTGCGCTAGAAGCTACTTTAGATGAAGCATTTGTAACAGCAGAGCCAGCTCCAGTTCTATTAACTTTAGTCCCATTTGGGTTTACATTTATACTATACATTAATATAGCATTAGATTGATCTATGCTAAATGAGAACGATGTCATTGGTATAACGCACTTTCCGCCAAACTCCTGTGGTGTAGAATACGCTGGCTTAGAGCCATTTAAGACAAACACAAAGTCTGTTATATTGTTATCATCTGTCTTATTACTAGTGTTTGTATTGTTACCAACCCAATTTCTAATCTCAAATGCTTGATCTGAATAGTTATACGAACATGTAAACTTTGTTGGGTTGTCTGGATCACTATCAGACTTAAGCTTTACTTTCTCCATAAAGAAATCTAATGCCGAGTAGATAGTACCGCGAGCTGCAAGTGCGCCAGGTTGAGTCTTAAATAGTACGTAGCCAATGTTCTCTGGATAAAGGAACTCAAATAAATTATCAAACTCACTAGATTCATGAGATGCGCCATTTGCATCAATATATACTACTTTCTTCGGTATATCAGACGCAGTGTTCTTAAGAAGACCAACTGCTGCATCTATAAATCCGCTTGGATTTACATAAGCACCATCAAGATCAGATGAGCACGGGAATATAGGAAACTGCTTCCATTCTATTTCGATTGTTGGAACTGCTCCATTAAATGAAAGAGTCCACTTATCAATTACACCATCAAATTCTCTCTTTTTTGAAAAGCAACTAATAGAAATTTTTAATGGTATTTGAACAGACTTTCCAATATTGTCAGTCTGATAAGTAATGAACCGCGTAAATAGCTCATTTTTATAGTCTACTAGAGACATTGCCCCTGTACACCCAGCACTAGAATTATCTCCAGCTGATGGGACTTTTACTGAGAGACTTTGCAAGTGAGCATTATCATTACTAGAATACTTCTTGTGTATGTTGGACACTGTATACGGTTCTTTAAACAGCAATGTAACTGCTACTTCATTATAATCTTTAAACTGTGGGTACATGGTAAACTCTATAATAGAGGAATCTTAAGCTGTGTACCAGCTGGAACTGCGTTTGGATTTATTATTGCATTAAAGCGTGCAATAATCCACCAATTTACTGGAGTATTATATACACGCTGTGAAACAAGATCTAATCGATCAGCTTCAAATTCAGTCACTACTGTTGTGTTATATTTGTAGTAAGTCCTAAATAGATGAGACTGTGGAATGTCTGTCTCATCATCAACATTATAATACCTAGACGTTTGATTGTACATTGCACAGCCTCATCATTATATTATAGATGACATAAAATCAGAAGCAGCTTTAGCCATCTGCGCACTTGCATCAGCTAAACCGCCTGCAGCTTCAAGAGCCATAGCCGCTCCATTTGCGATTTTCTGCATCATAGCCAAAGGATCTTCATTGTCATCAGCAGCTTTAACTGATAAGTTCTCTGCTAATCTATTAGCTCTAGATAAACTATTTTTTAATTCAGCAGCAGCTTCTTTTTCTGAAAAATCTCCAGTAGTCTTTTGTAGCTGTACATCTTCAAGTAGTATCATCGTAAATGAAACAGTTAGCTCTGAATAATAATACTCAGTACAAAACTCATTTACATTATCAGACTTTAGTTGGTAATTGCTATCTCGCACTGCTGAAAAATCACCATTAGCATATTTACCAGTCATTGATCCACCATAAGTAATAGACACTGAAGATATATAGCCAACTCTTGAAATCCCTGGTAGTATTACACCACAGACCTTCGGCATAAGTGATCCACTTTCAGTTTCCCACGGCCTCTGAAAACTTTCAGCCATTCTTTCTATATCTTCTAGAGTAAGATCATCACTCACTGCTCTAAGTTCATCAATATGCCATTTTAATTCAAATGTAATTTCTATCTGATTTGCATTTTGATAGTATTGGTATGGGACTTGAGATCCTCTTGGAGAAATAGATTCATATGACGAAGCTGCAGTGTATGACACTGATTCTGGCTGTTGAAAACAAAGAAGCATGTTATGAGCTTTTTTAGTACCAGACTTACCATCAGTAGTACCAAAATATTCTGGAATATCATACACGATAGCTTGAACAACACTAAGTTTAGAAAAGTCACTAACTTTTCTATTGTCTATAGGGTTTGTATGCTTACTAACTGGAAAGATTGTAAATGATCTTGCATCCTGAAGAAAATCTCCATTCTCAATTCGTTGAATTAATAATGAAAATTCGCCCCATGCCATATATGCAGCCATGTACATCTTCCATATATTAAACAACTTATCTCTAATAGTTACTTCTCCAGTTGGGAGCTTATCCCATGAAGTACTTCCCTTCTCTCCAGAAGACGTTGCCTTAAATGCACTAGTGTCATTATCGTTCTTTCTCTCACTTAGAATATCTGCTATAGTATCTTTCATAGATACAGCTAATGAAGTACTTAAGTGAGTATCATTAATGAAAGATTCATCAAACTCATACTTTCTTTCTTTAAGCTTATCATATAGTGGAGAAAAATCTTCTACGATCTGCTGAACTTCAAAGTCATCAATTGAAATTATAATCGAAGAACTGCTACCATAGTTTACAAAAAGACAGTATATATCTGATGATCTATCTAGTATAAGCCAGCCAATCTGATTCCCGGTTCCTTTATTTGATGAGTCAATAGTTCCGTTGAAATCTTTATAGATATTCTTGCCTTTGAAGACTCCATATCGTATATCTGATTTGTTGTCTAGAAATTTGAATGATACAGTTTTATATTCAGGAAGACTAACTGCTTTATCATAGAGCTCTTTATCAAGCTCATATTCATATTTATGTGGAAGAATACTCAGTACATCTTTCTTATCAGATTCAGTAGATGCACCCAGACTCTCTTCAACAAGAATTCGGAATGCATCCACTGTACTATTTTTTGCACCAAGTGATAGTTTATTATATTCTAATACTGGCATAATATATCACCCTTATGCATGAGGTAGTCTTGCCGGAGTTGAAGCACCAACTGGCTTTTTAACAAACGCAGCCATATCACGTAGATACTTCACAACGTCTTTCATCGCCAAAACAATCTCATCCCTCTGTGAATTACTATCAGATACCTTCTTTGCGCTTTTAGAATTTGATACATCATATTTAACCTGACCGTTAGTCTGAGCAATGATTGTGTTTATAGCATTCTTTGAAAGATTCTGTAAAGTCTCAAGCTGTGTATCTGTTTTTGCTTTAACACCTTCAGCTACAACGTCTGTACCTTCAGCAAGATTTGAATATAGTTGGCTATATTCTTCTGGAGTTAGCTCTTTAACTGCAGGCTGTGGTGTGTTTGCGTCTTGAGGTACTGAAGATGATGTAGTAATACCATCTGGAGTATCAATCTGCTTTGTAGCTATATACTTTGAAGTTGCGGCATCAAACATCCCATCATAGAATCCAGCACCAACCATACCCCACTTAGCTTTATTATTCATTGGTACTTCAATAACGCCCTTAGACCCTTCCTTTGCTTTGAATTTACCTTTAGCATAAGAATCTGACGATCCGCTAGCATTAATCCACTTACCATTAGTAGTTATAATACCCATGTGTTGTGGAAATCCGGTCTTGTCGCTTTTATTAGAAAATCCAATCATTCCAGGTAAAGCGTCACTTAAATTAACTTTGTGCAACTTTGAGCTATTCCAGTGTGTACCAACTGTGCCAGATGGGAATTTCTTCATACCAGCTGATCTAAAGGCTGACTGAACAAGAGTATTACACACAAAACCGTCGCTGTATATAGAGTATGGTTTTCCAACTTGATCCCTTGCATATGCTATTGCATTATCAGCAATAGAGTTTCCAGATGAAGATAGAGAGTCATCAACAGCAGTTCTTATTTTCTTTTTATCAATGAAAGACATTTTACTGATAAGATTCTTTAGTACACTTGGTTTATCAAGCGGAATAATAGCTTCTCTACCAGCCTCACCTACTAAGCCAGGCCCGTGAGTCGATGAAGCTCCACCAGCATATGCATTAAGCTTTGTAAGAAATTCATGAATCTTTAATATAGTCTCTGAAGTCTTAGCTACATGTTGTGTTATTGTCTCTAATAAAGAACCAGTGTTTGGTGGTAATACTGAAACTTGTTGCTGATTTCTTGCTGAATCCAAATAGCTCTGTACATTATCAGCTTCAGCTTGATCAAATTTAATACCATTTTGAACTACATCTGAATCTAATACTTTCGCAAACTCACTGATTGCATCATCAGCATTATTATAGTGAAGACGTCTCTCAGCATCTGCCATAACTACCATTGCTTCAGACTCTGATAGATAGTTATTCGCTGCAGACTGAAGAGCTGCAAGAGCATCTTTTCTACTATTTTCATCTTTAGCACTATCAAACGCTTTTTTAGCATCTTCATAGGCTTGTTGCGCTGCACGATCTTCTTTATTACCAAGTAATCTTCGCTGAGCTTCTTCAAATTCTGCAAGCTTACTTTCATCTTTATCAAAAACGCCAGATAGTTTGTATTGCAAGAATTTAAAACCCATCTGTACAGCATTAACTAATGTAACAATTGGAGCTCCTAATGTAGCTGTAACAAGTTCTTTTACTGTACTTACAGCTGATAATATCACTTCCTTTATTACTTTAAATCCAGATCGTACTAATGGACCAATTGCATTCTGTAAATAATTTATAGTTCCTGACAACCAGCCAATAACAGTTGGTATTTTGCTAACAAAGTAATTAAACATTCCATTAATTGTTAAAACTATATTATTTACAAGTGTAACTGCATTATCTAGAGTGTTTAATACATTAGTGATTAAATTAGAAATTGCTAATAGTGGTGGCTCAATAACATCTATGATAAGGTTTACTACTCTATCAACAGTTAATGCGATAGTGCTAAGAATTTCTGAAACTGGTGGTAAAATTACATCTACAAGTTTAGTGAAAGTTTCAACAATTGGTGGGAGAAATGAGTCTACTATCTTTCTAGCAATGTCTAGTATTGGTGGTAATATTGTAACAACAACTTTATCTAAAAGCTGAAGCACTTTTGGTAATAACTGCTTAACAGCAAACTCGATTGTACTTACAATAGTTGGCATGACAGGAGCTATCGACTTAGCTAAAACATTAATTGATTCAGCAATGAGTCTAATTGGTTCAGTCAAAACAATAATAACTTCTCTTACTGAGTCAATGGCAGTTACTACTATTTCTCTAACGCCATCAATAAATGACACACCAATTTCTCTTATGCAGTCAATAACTGATACACCTAATTCTTTAACTGCATCAATGATTGGTACTATAGCATCTGCGACAGTTTGAAGTACCTGTACAATTGCTGGAACAGCTGGGGCTACAATGTCTATTAACTTACCAATAACTTCAGTTACTTTTAGTACGATGTCTCTTATTCCAGGAATTGCATCAGCTATAGCACTTCCTAAACCATCAAAGAATCCCTTAAATGTTGGAGCTGCCTCTTTAATAGCATTTCCAATACCAGACAAGTCTATGTTTGATGCAGCAGATCGCGCACTTCCAGCTAAATTAGACGCAGCAGCTTTTGAGCCAGACATGTCTATCTTAGACAAGCTTGACTTTATCTCCTGCATTCCTGATTTATCTGAGCTAGACAGTTTACTTGTTAATCCACTGATTGCTCCAGATAAAGATGACCCAGCTTTATCAAATATCCCACCACTAAAGAATCCAGAGAATGTATCTTTAATCCCTTTCCATATCTCTGGGAGTAGGCTGCCAATCCCGCTAATAATATCTTCAATGAATCCTGGAATATTTTTTATAAAGTCAGATAGTATTGGTTTTATTTGTTTAAATACTTCACCTAGTTTAGGCCCTATCTTATCCCAGTTAGCAACTATAGCGACTATAGCTCCAGCTGCTCCTAATCCACCGATGATCCATTTGGTTACGCTACTAGTGTTAAAATATATAGACTTTAATAATGTGGACACTACTTTAAACCCAGTCGATACAAGCTTACCCATATCAGCTGAATCACCAAATAGTTCATCAAGAGTGTTTGAAAATTTGCCTATTGCGCCACCTAAAATATTATTATCAAACTCTCCAAATGCTTTCTGAATTTCAAAATTAATCTTTCCATTAGATGCATTATCTGAGAGAGCCTTTTTATTCTGTTTTTCTGTGCGAACATTCGTGCCAATATTCTGACCATTGGCTTGCATATTTTTAATAGTAAGCAGTTGATTAGCCATTTGTCTAGTGGCTTCATCACCTGAACTGGCTAATGCTCTCAACTGCTCTGTAGAATACTGATTTGCTTGTTCTACTAAATGCTGGCCCTCACTACCTATTGCTTGAACTCCGCCCTGAATAGCTAGCAGAGCGCCATCAACTTCTTCTGTCATACCATTGGCTGCTCTACGATTATTAGCGGCCATCTGTGATGCTTTCTCCCAGTCAGTAATAGCACCACCAGCATACTTAGCAGTATTAGCAGAGCTCTGAGCAATTTGAGACAACACTTTATCAACACCAACTGTAGCTCTCTCTGACTCTGATACTGTAGCCAATTGCTGCTTAATAAGCTGTCTTGCACGCGGGTCAGTTGCAGCTGTAGTTATCTGCTTAACCGCGGCTGTGCTTGCTTCCATTGCGTACTTATACGCTTCAGCATCATCTAAGCCGGATTTTCTTAAAGCTGCATACTTAGCTCGCTGCTCTTCTCCCATAGCTTCAAGATCATGCCCGCCAGCCTGTAGCGCATTATAATATTCTACAATCTCAGACTTATCAAGCTTAAACCCCAATAAACTCTCTACTTGACCTTGAGCAGCATTTGCCATCACCTGAGATCTGTCTTTCTCTTCTTTAGTAAGAAAGTTTTGTCTCATTAGTTTAGCGTATTGAGTCTGAGTTTTAAGAGTATCGTTTAATACACCCAATAAAGCCGACTTGAGTGTATCAAAACAATTCTTCATAGTATCTTTGAAGTCTTTAAGAGCATTTAAATTATCTCTATTTTGTCTACCAGATAGAGCTTTATCTATAGCACGGTTATTCGCTTCAGAAGCCATATTTTTCTTCTGATTACTAGTAATGCCAGATAAAGCTCTCTGCACAGCACGATCATTACTTGCAACAGCTTTGCTCTGCTTAGCAAAGTATTCTTTCTCATTAGCCTGATTATTTAATGAGCTATCAAAATAATTTTTAGCACTTTTATTTCTATCACTATCTTCTTTAGACTTCTTAGTAAGATGCTCGTATATACCCTCTAGTATTTGATTAGCTAGATCATCAAACACTGGTAATGGCTTACTAGGGTCTATATTGAAATTAACTCCGCTATCTATTGCCATAATGCTTATCTCCAGGTAAAATAAAAGCTCTATGTAAATTTGATATATACATAGAGCTTACATACTAGCAGAGCTATCTTTGCTAATCTACTATATAAGTACTTCAAAATAACGGTTCAAGAATCGCTTAAAGTCATCAATTGATTTCTTAGTTGATATTGAATATCGTTTCAAGCATGAAATAATACTATTTGTTGGAATAAATGAAAACTCATCTTTCAATTTAATAGTGAGCTTATAATTTGAATCCTGATTACTATCAGAGTCAAGCGTAAATACACCAGGGCGTCTCATTGAGATCATGTTGTAATTATAGTCTCTAATGCTATTTACTTCATCAGATAATTCATACTGCTTATTAGAATCAAATCTAGCGTTCTTCATTATTACTGTATTTGAAATATTCTCAAACCATTCATCTAATTCTTTGCTACTATTATATGCATACGGATATGAGATATCTTCAGACTTAGCTACAAAATCAACTATACCAAGATCTGTGAATACTACAAAGTGAAAATATTTATAGCTGTCTACAACATCACCCGTTAGATTCTCAGTAGCTACTTTCTTTAATGTTGGTTGATTCTCAGCTTCATCAATGACTTGTGTATCTTCAACTATGATATTATTTCTAGCTGACTCGTTTGCTGCTATAAATGATCTACTATACGAATAATCACTATCAAGCTGACGAACATGCAGAACATAGTGTCTACTTTTAAAATAGTCGCATTCACATAGAAAATCTTTACTCATCTTAAGAGCTGCAGCATCGTTTGGAGTTTTGCTTGCCTTTGTTGACACTAACTCGAACTTACTATTTATATAATGAATGTTCTCTGTATCTCTATCACTATATGAAAGCCATGGAAGAACGTCCTCTTCAGTAAACCCAGCTGATTCTAGATTCTTATAGTCTTGCTTAGTAAATGTCTGAATAAGGTTACTTGGATTTACTTTAACCTGACTAGAAAATCTATCTACGAGTGATTTAGCACTACTATCACTAGCTTTATCAGCTAATGCTGTAGCTACAGCTGTTGATTTATTTGACTTTGCTTTACTAGACTCAGATTGTCTAAGTTTAGATAATATGTCAGCCAACCCCTCATCGATTCTGATTCCACCTACATCTGCCATACTAAGTATCTCCTAGTTAATAATATTGAAAAAATAGCAAATCTTCTTATGAAACAGCTCTATTGTCTCATTATTTTTAATCATATCTTTTCGAACAATTCTATCATTCTTTAGAAGATAAACCATGTATCTCCCATGTCTATCTTCTACATAAAACTGAAATACATAAGGTGATTTATAGAAGCTGAGATATAGGCTTTTATATCTTCCGCTAGTAAAGATGAGTTTTACATTTCTTTTATAGCGAGTCTTTATGATCGTTTGAATGCATCGACCTACGTCTTCTAACGATTTTATATAGTCTTTCTTATCTATCATAGCCATACTCAAATGCGGTTACTGTGTTGGGTCATACTATGTATTGATATTCAGTAGTCACAAAAAAGCTCCTATATGAATTATACATATAGGAGCTTAGTAATTTAACTCAATCGATTAAACAACACCCTCTTCTGCAAGAGTTGTAGCTGTTGAATAGATTGTGTAGGTGAGATCGAAGATTTCTGCTGACTGGTAGAAAATGAGTGAGATGTTACCTTTAATCATACGATTTGCAATCTCTTCATCAGAGGTTGTATCGGTACCCATCTTAACATCATATTCTCTTAATGCGTTAGCAGCCTTCAAAGGCTCAAGAATATAATTGGTAACGTAGTTTTTCCAAGTGTCCCAAAGAACAACACTGTTGATTGAGAATTTCAATTTGTCAGTATATTCATCAATGGTGCTACGAATATAAACAAGTGTACGGGCAATATGAGCAGCGTTAAGATCTGTGTAACCAGCGTTTAGAGTTTCATTTCCGAAGATCTGAATACCTCTTGTGCCAGTATCATAGATTGGATTGATTCTGCACTGAACTAGCTGATCTCGCTGAGCTTTTGTCTTTGGATTCTTTACGATTTCGCAAGTCTCAGGAAGTGTTCCGTATTGATCACCAGCAACTGGATAATGAACACCACGTTCACGATATGAAGTCATGATGTTATTTATTACTAAGTTTGCTGGAGCAGTTAGAACTTTAACAGACTTGGCTAAGCCGCTCTCAATCTGTGTGCATTGCTGCTTGAGCCATGAATAATATATTTCAAGATAGAAGCTCTGAATTGAATAGTCAACTGTGTTTGTAACGCCATATTCCCAGAGATCTGCGTAATCTTTCTGTGAAGTTACCCAATCACAAGCATCATCTACTTCAAATGGTGTAGTATCAGCAATGCTCTTGCAGAATGGAGTAGAAAGAATAACTGTGCAGTCCTTGCGTTCACA
>AUXO012644113.1_pt1 | contig 18896 bp, 18 predicted proteins | sample 768731 | NCBI WGS metagenome assembly AUXO01 (sample SAMN02715735, study PRJNA202380) | gut metagenome | biome: sheep rumen | host: Ovis aries | place: New Zealand: Palmerston North
TTTGGCTCTCATCTCCCACCATGCACGGAGAAGAGATCAAATACGTAACAGAAGCCTACAAAAAGATGGTGGCATAATAGGAACAACCGGTTTAAAGCCACATAAAGACTGGCTCCGTTAGCGGTTAATATCCTGACAACTTTCGGAGTTCTTTTTATTCATAATCTGTAGATAATCACCGATTAACATGTGGAAAATTTAATATGAAATAAGGATAAATAAGTAAGTATTTTTGTACATATTTCAGTAAATGTACTTTAGCATGAATTGAATCAAAAAAACAATAAGAATGTTATTAGAAGGTTTTTCTTTAAACTGATTAAAAATATAGATGGGTAACGGGGATAATTAGAATCAAGATGGTTAAAGGTATTGAACATATATCGATAATATCAAGTTCAGAAAAAAGCGTAGAATTTTATTCCAGACTTGGATTTAAGGAATTCTTCCGAAAAGAAAGACAGTATGATACGGTTGTCATACTTAAAAGAGACAGTATTCAACTTGTTATTTTTATTGATGCAAATCATCCTCAGAGAGCTACAGACTGTGAAAATCTTGGTTTAAGAAATTTGTATTTTGAAGTTGATGATTTAGAGGAAATAAGAAAAGAATTCGACTGTGGCTCAATTATGAAAGACTGGTTTGGCCAAAAGTATTGCCTTACTTTAGATCCGGATGGAGTACCGATTGGGTTTCTTGAAAAAGAAACAAAGAAATCGATTATGAATGATGCTAATGAGGATTGGATTAAGGAACATATTCAGAGGTATGGTAAGGAACCGAATCCTTTTGATGATGTTTTTAACTGTATCAGCATTGATTTATAGATAAGTAAAATGTTAAAATTATAAAGTTGAGGCATTTGAAATATGTGGTGCTTGAACTCTTTCTTTTTACGATAAAACGGGGGGAACTCTTGTTAATGTGGAAAAATGACAAGTGCACATTTGACCACAAATATTGTAAGTCGTTCTCAACAATTTGGCAAGTTTTATCGGCAAAAATGATTCAATGATAGTAAATTGATAAAACTATTTGTGTCTTTGGGCAAATCTGGAGATTAATTAAATGTTACCATTGATTATAATTCTTTCAATTTTGGGAACAATAGTCATTGTGATGACGGTTGTAGCCTTGATTCTTAAACCGAATAGTATTTACAAAAATCATCCAGAAGAAAAGAATCCGATGGAAGGAAAGAGGGTTGAGTTTATTCCCGATAGCAACGAACCGGCAAATGCCGATGGAGTTTGTGGCCATTTGGAAGCTGTAGGAGAAACAATTTATAGGGGGACGATTTATGAAAGGTTTTGGAAAAGGTTTTTTGATTTAGTTTTATCCTTTTTCGGCTTGGTTCTTCTAAGTCCTATTTTTCTAGTACTTAGCATAGCAATAATAATTGACGATCCGGGACCGGTACTATTTACTCAAAAAAGAGTTGGTCAGAACAAAAGATATTTCAAATTACATAAGTTTCGTAGTATGAAAATGAGTACACCACACGACCGGCCTACACATATGCTTGATAATCCAGGGCAGTATATCACTACTGTTGGAAAGTTCATTAGAGCACACTCACTTGATGAACTTCCACAAATTTGGGATATTTTTATTGGAAATATGAGTGTTATTGGTCCGAGACCAGGACTCTGGAATCAGGATTTACTTACGGCAGAAAGAGATAAATATGGTGCAAATAATGTAAAACCTGGGTTGACAGGGCTAGCTCAAATCAACGGAAGAGATGAACTTGAAATACCGGAAAAGGCAAAATTAGATGGAGAATACGTAAAAAATCTTGGATTGAAGATGGATATTAAATGCTTCTTGGGTTCCATTGGAGTATTCGGTGGAGACAAAAGTGTAGTTGAGGGTGGCACAGGAGAAATAAAAAAGCGGGATCAGGAAAAATGAAAAGGGTTCTTATTACCGGAGCAAATTCATATATTGGTGTTTCCTTTGAAAAATATGCAAAAGAGCATTATTCTAACGAATTAATGATAGAAACCGTTGATATGATTGATGGGAGTTGGAGAGAAAAAGACCTCTCACAATATGATGTGGTTTTTCATGTTGCCGGTTTGGCTCATGCCGATGTCGGAAAAGTCGATGAGGAAACAAAGAAAAAGTATTATGCTGTAAATACTGATTTGGCTATAGAAACATGCAAAAAAGCTAAAGAAGATGGTGTAAAACAGTTTGTGTTTATGTCTTCTGCAATCGTTTATGGGGATTCTGCTCCTTACGGGAAAAATAAAAGAATCACAAAGGATACCGAACCCAGTCCGGCAAATTTCTACGGAGACAGTAAATGGCAGGCAGATAAGGGCGTCAGGGCATTAATGGACAATAATTATACCGTTACTGTATTGAGACCGCCTATGATCTATGGAAAGGGTAGCAAGGGTAATTATCCTACTCTTGCTAAAATGGCAAAAAAATTACCGGTATTTCCGGATGTACAGAATGAAAGATCAATGTTATATATTGAGAATCTTTGTGAGTTCTTATGTCAGGTAATGATTCTTGGAGAAGGTGGTGTTTTCTGGCCGCAGAACGCTGAATATACGAGAACAAGTGAGATGGTTAAACTAATTGCCCAAGTAAGTGGACATAAGGTGGTTGTATCAAAAGGTTGGAACTGGGTAGTGGGAATAGCAAGAATAATTCCCGGAAAAATCAAAGGTCTTACTAATAAAGCGTTTGGGAACATGTCATATGATCAGTCAATGTCCAGGTATGATTTTAAATACCAACTAATAGACCTTAAAACTAGCATAGAGAGGACGGAAGGATAATGAAACGTATTTTGTTCATGGTAAATCATGATGTGGTCATATACAACTTCCGCCTTGAAATAGTAGAGAGATTCATTAAAGATGGACATGAAGTTCACATTAGTTCTCCTTATGGCGAGCGCATAGATGATTTAGTAAAACTTGGTGCGATATTCCATGAGATCAAAATGGAACGACATGGAATGAATCCGCTTAGTGAACTGAAAATTTTAATGGCTTATAAGAAACTACTGAAGGAAATCAAGCCGGACATTTGTCTGGGCTTTACTATTAAACCAAATATTTATGGCGCAATTGCTGCTAAAAAGTTTGGTATACCATTTGTGGCGAACATTACGGGTCTTGGAACTGCTGTTGAAAATCCAGGAATGTCTCAAAAGGTATCCATTTTACTCTATCGGTATGCTTTCAAAAAGGTACAGCGAGTGTTCTTCCAAAATGAAGAAAATAAGAAGTTCTTTGATGATCATAAACTGACACAAGGAAAAGGAATGATAATTCCTGGCTCCGGTGTAAATCTCGAGAGGTATCCTTATCGTGAATATCCAGCAGATGACGGCGTTGTAAGATTTGCTTTCATATCCCGCATCATGAAAGAAAAAGGTATTGATCAGTATTTAGATGCAGCGGAAGCTATCCGTAACAAGTACGGAGAAGGGGTGGAATTTCATGTGTGTGGTTTTTGTGAGGCTGAGTATGATGGGAGATTGCAGGAAGAGCACAAGAAAGGAGTGGTTAATTATCACGGCATGATTCGTGATGTGGCGGTTTTTATGGGAGGCATGAACTGTATAATTCATCCAACCTATTATCCAGAGGGAATTTCTAATGTACTTTTGGAGGCTTCTGCAACAGGTCGTCCAATTATCACGACAGACAGATCTGGTTGTAGAGAAGTTGTCGATGATGGCATTAATGGTTATATGATTCCACAAAAGGATAGCCAGAAACTTATTGAGGCAGTAGAGAAGTTTATAGGACTTAGCATTGAAGAGAAGAAGGCTATGGGACTTGCTGCGAGGGAGAAAGTTGAGCGCGTGTTCGACAGGCAGATTGTTGTTGAAGCTTATATAAAAGAGGTTGAGAGTTAATAATGGAGAAATATAACCATTATTAAAATGCGAAAAGATAGTATTATGACAGAAAAAAACAATGCAATTTCTTTTATAAGAGTGCTTGCGATGCTATCAATAATAGCAGGACATTGGTGTACTTATAAAGGAGTAAATGATTATAACCTAGGGGGGATAGGAGTCGAGATATTCTTTCTTATAAGTGGTTATCTTTATGCTAACAAAATCATTGATTCAAATAAAAGATGGATTATAGGCCGATATAAGAGGGTTATCGTTCCATTATGGATTACGATTGCATTGTATGTGTTTATTGCGGCAATATTTGCTCGAGCATTTGATGGCATGCCGTTGCTGATGTATGTTTTCAATGTTCAAGGAATAAAAAATATTTTTTACAATTTAAAATACACAACGATATCTGGACTTGCTCAGACGTGGTTTTTAACGGTATTATTTATTTCCTATTTTCTTATGCTTGCATTAAAAAAACAAAAGAAAATAGAAAGTATAATTGATAATCATAATTCGATTTCGTTTCTTTTTTCAATACTAATTCAGGTTTTATTGGCTTATGTTGGAATCCAGTCGAGTTATATTCTTCAGTTTTTTGTTGGATATTTTTTAGGAAGAAAGGTTAAGAAACAAAAAGGATTAAAATTAAGCACGGTTTTGTTTTCATAGTAATAGCAATGCTGTTGGCAGCAATTAGACTTATAGCAAAAAAATATATTGATGGCTCAGTATTGTACGATCGAATAATTGCAAGACAGTCCTTCAACTTCCTTACATTGGCTTTTGTTTGTGTGATAATTAAACTTAATCAACATCAACCGAAATATTTAAGGAAAGTTGTAGAAACGAAAATATGGCATGTTTTTGATAGTATGTCCTATCCGCTTTATCTTGTTCACTATATGTTTTTACACGGCTATTTGTCTATATCAAGTTTTTCGTTAAAGAATTCTATCTTAGAGTTCTTGTTGTTTTTAATGTTTACGATATTGTTGAGTATAACAGTTTATGGCATAAATGAATTGATATTTATGAAGAATATCAAGCAAAAATAAAATTATATAAAGAAAAACACAATTAATCCAAAATTTTATAGGAGATATAGTTAGATGGGGAAAAAAGTTGGCTTGGTAGTTGTTACATATAAGGATAATTTTGGTAGCGCATTACAGACTTATGCTACGCAGGAAAAGTTAAACCAGCTTGGAATTGAGACGGGAATATTTGACATCACTGGTGTAAAGAAGAGTATTGATAATAAAAAGAAACTCTTTTATTTAACAAGATTATTGAATCCAGATGAATTTAAGTATGTGACATCAAAGTATTTTTCGAGAAAAAAAAAGGCTTCAGGTAATGGCGAATACGCAAAAAACATGGCTGTAAGGCATAAGGTTTATCAAGATTTCTATGCAAAGAATCTTAAGTTTTTGCCGTATGCAGAAGGATGGAAAGCATTAGGCAATCAGGCAGCTATGTGTGATGCTGTACTTGTTGGAAGTGATCAGCTTTGGAGACCATCTAATATTGCAGGTGGATACTTCACCCTAGAATTTGTACCATCTAAAATCAAGAAAATTGCGTATTCTACCAGTTTTGGCGTTGCAGACTTGCCGAAAGGACTGTATAACCATGCAAAGAAATTTTTGAATCGAATAGAGTTTCTTAGTGTTCGAGAAAACACTGGAGCCAAGCTAGTAAAAAAAATAACAGGAAAAGATATTCCTGTTGTTTGTGATCCAACAATGCTTCTTACTGCTGATGAGTGGATGAAAATCCAGCAAGAAGAATCTATCGTAGATGGCAACTATATCCTTACGTATTTCATGGGAGACAATCCTGAACATCGAGAGTTTTGTATAAGACTTAAAGAGAAAACAGGATATAAAATTGTTGGATTACTTCACGGTTCGGTTTATCTTCCCGAGGATGAAAAGTATGTTGATGAAGCGCCATTTAATATTGGACCGGGAGAATTTATTAATTTAATCCGGAACGCAAAATACATGTGTACAGACTCTTTTCACGGAACCGTGTTTTCAATTCTTAATAAAACACCCTTCTTTTCTTTCCGGAGATATCAGGATTCTAGTGAAACATCCTCGAATGACAGAATTTATACATTATTGACTTGGACAGGACTGGAAGATAGAATGCTTTTCGGAAATGAAAATGTTACTGAACAAATAGATAAAAAAATAGATTTCGATATTGTATTAAGTAAAGTAGCTGAAAATAGACAGCAGTCAATGGATTTTTTGACTTCTGCATTAAACAATTAATAATGGATACGTGAGGTACCAAATGCCTAATCTTGCTCAATATAATGATTGTTGTGGATGTTTTGCTTGCTACAATGCTTGCCCTAATGAATGTATCACTATGAAAGCAGATATAACGGGATTTTTATACCCAGCGATAGATGAAGAAAAGTGCATTCATTGTGGCGCGTGTGAAAGAGTATGCCCGGCTTTAAAAGAAAAAAGGAATATAAAACCAGATGGTTCAGAAAAGCATATTATTGTGCAAAACAAAGATGAGAATGTACTCATGCAATCAACTTCCGGTGGTGCTTTCTCAGCTTTTGCTAAAGCTGTAATTAAAGATGGCGGAGTAGTTTTTGGCGCGATAATGGATGAGAATTATCGTGTTCATCACATTGCTGTTGAAAAAGAAGAGGACCTGAAGGCTTTTAGAAGTTCAAAATATGTTCAGAGTGCAATAGGAGAAACATACAAACAAGCTCGCGCTTTCTTAACCAATGGCAGAATAGTGTTGTTTAGTGGGACTCCTTGTCAGATAGCTGGACTTGTTTCTTTTTTAGGGAAAGACTATCCAAACTTAATTACAGTTGATGTTATGTGTAGGGCTGTTCCGTCACCAAAGGTATTTCAGAAATATGTTGAATTGGCCAAGAGTAGATTTAATCATATTGATAAATTCGTGTTTCGTGATAAAACGTTAGGTTATTCCTATTCAACGCTTGCAATTTATGGTGAAAGAAAGGGGAGACAATCAGTATATCGTCGAGGAAAAGAATCAGATGAATGGCTACGGCTATTCTTTAGTGGTTGTTGTAATAGACCATCTTGCAACGCCTGCAGATATCAGACTGGTAAACGTGTAAGCGATATTACCATGTGGGATTGCTTTAGGGTGTATAAAGAAGCGCCGGAACTTGATAATAATAAAGGGGCAACAAATGTAATAGTGTGGAAGGAAAAACCACTATTGAATCAAGCATTGGTTGATTTGCGAGTTCACGAGATAAAGTTTAATCCGGAAATGTCTAATTTATATAGAAAAGTGCATGAAAAACAATTTAAAGACAATCTAAACTTATATAAAGATGTAGATGCATTAGATTATAAAAAGTTTTTTCAAAAGTATGCTCCAAATTCTGCAAAAATTGAGATAAAGGATGGATTGAGAAAAATATCTATGAAATTTGGAATACATGATAGTATTAGAAAATTTGTTCATAGAATAAGAGATCGTAAGCATTAAGGGGAATAATTGATGAAAGTGTTGATAATAAGCGATGTACTTGCATATGGAGGAGCGTCAAAGTTAATAAATGATATGGTGCCGAGATTAATTCTTCATGGGTGTAAATGTGAGCTTTTAATCTGGTCGGACAAGAATGCAAAATATATTGATTCGCTGAAAGAACAACATATTTCTGTAACAGTTATTCCCGAAACAGAGAGAAGTCATCTTAAATCTATATTATTTATTAGAAATTTTATAAGAAATGGTAAATATGATGTAGTGCATGTAAATCTTTTCCCGGTGCTCTATTATTGTTCTATCGTTAAACGAATGTTGGGTAATAAGGCTCCTAAATTTATTTACACTGAACATAGTACCGATAATAAACGTAGACACAAGAAGTTATTACAGCCAGTTGAACAATATATTTATAGTCCCTATGAACGAATAGTTTCTATAAGTGATAAGACACGAGAAAATGTAATTGACTGGTTAAAACCAAAACAGAATCAGGGAAACAAGTTTTTAGTTATTCCAAATGGTATTCCGCTAGAGGCATTTAAGGGCGCATTATGCTATAAGAGAACAGATTTGATTCCATCATATACTAATGAAAAATTGCTTTTGATGGTTGGATCGTTTACAGATCAAAAGAATCACAGTTTCATGTTAAGAGTAATGACACAATTACCAGATAATTATTTCTTATTGCTTGTCGGAGAAGGTCCTCTTAAGGCGGAGATAGTTTCAACAATAAATGATTTGAATCTTGAGAATCGAGTGCATTTATTTGGCTTTAGAAAAGATATCCCACAAATTATGAAAACAGCAGATGTTGTTGTAATTCCTTCAAAGTGGGAGGGATTTGGATTAATTGCAGCTGAGGCAATGGCAGCGGGTATTCCAATTGTTGCTAGTAATGTTCCTGGGTTGGCTGATGTAGTTGGTGATGCAGGAATTAGGGCTGACAATACAGATGAAGGAGAATTTGCTAGCGCAATTATGAAATTTGAAGATGATAATTATCGTAAAGAGATAGTCAGTATAGAAATTGAGAGATCTACTCAATTTGACATAGAGAAAACGGCATGGTCATATTTAAAATTATATGAGGATGTTTTGCACTGTTCGTGAAATTAAAGAAATAATGTGTGAATAAGAAAATCAGCATGTTTTGTGTAAAACTATTATTATTTAATAATAATTATTCTATGAGTGTAGAATACACCATATAATCAAAATGAGAAAAAAGAAAGGGGAGAGATGAATCCTAATATGGATAAGAGTTATAGTAAGCAAACGTGTTTTTTAAATTCTATATTATTAGCTTTTATCATTGATACCCCCGCATTGAATTTGATTCTTTCTACATATGTGCCTAATTTTGAAGGATCTTTTCTGATGCTAATGTTTGAAATTTCTGCAGTTGGAATTATAGTATCGGGTTTTTTTTCGGTTAGATATCGCGTGGAAAGAAAACTAGCTTTATTTTGCTTGTTTATTTTGACGGGATATTTCTTGACAGTGATATTTGCCTCATATACAGATTTATCTGTTTCACATTTCTTTTGCTATACAATTTTTTCTATAATAGCAGTAATGTTTCTTAAAGTTGACTCGAGGATTACATTACGAACTACGATGATTTTAACGTGTTTTGGAATTCCGATTATAAATAAGTTATTCAACGCATCTGGGTATAATTATGAAACAATATCAATGGGGCTTTCATATGCGTTTATGCCGGCAATAATTGGAACAATCATATATATGTATGTGTATTATAAACAAGATAGCAAGGGAGAAAAAGTAATAGATGTAGTTTTTGCAATCGTTAATTTGCTCTATGCATTTAGAATTTTCCAATTCGGATCCCGTGGAGTAGTATTAACTATCTTATGTGGATTAGCTTATGTATTTTGCTTTTATTATGATTCTACTAATAATAGAATATGGTTTAAAGGATGGAAGGTATTAGTATTATTTGCTATCCTGGTTATTGTGGTTATGAATGCAACAGTTGTTTTAAAAGCTATAGAAATGTGGATAGAATCTCTAGGGTTACATATAAACGCAATTAATAAAATATTTAGGCTTATTGATTCAACCGGAGATATTTCCAATGGAAGAATGGATATATATTTAGTTACATTGAAAGGCATTATAGAATCACCAATCTATGGACATGGTTACTCAACAACAGCGCATAATCTTGGAATTAATTATCCACATAATTTTTTCCTGCAGCTCTTATATGATGGTGGGTTAGTATTGACCGTGCCTATTACAACAATGGTAGTAACAGGAATAAAGAATTGGAGTGAAAACTGTTCGAAAGCGGAGTACTCATTAATTGCTTTTTTGATTATTATCTCAATTCCTGGTGCTTTGTTTTCTGGTAATCTTTGGGAGAATAATAGGCTATGGATTACGTTTGCAGTTTTAGCTTCTTATAAGACGAATAAGTGGATTAGTGATTATATAAAATGAGAAGCTTTTTTATTTGTTGGATTAAGAAAGGATTATTTACGTGAAGGTTTTATACATTGGTGGAGATACGCTAGCAACTGGCGCTAGTTTCTCTATGATAAAACTTATAGAGGAAGAAGAGAAACTAGGGATAGATGTAGTTCCTGTAGTTCATAAAGGAAATAGCGAAAAATTGCTTTCGCAAAAAGGTAGGAGTCACTATATCGTTAATGCCTGGTCTTGGAGAGTTAGCCTTAATGCACCGTGGTATAAAGTGTTATTAATTCATTTAATAAAAGGGATTTTGAATATTCCTTGCTATTTTAGGTATAAGAAAATCATTAAAGTTGAGAAACCGGATATTGTTCACATCAATGCATTAACAACGTATGTGGGTGCTATGGCTGCAGCTAGAAGTAAAAAACCTCTTGTATGGCATATTCGAGAAATGATGGAAGAGGATCTCAACAGTCAATTCTGGAATAAACCGCAAGCCTACAATCTAATGAAAAAGGCTGATTGCTTTATTGCCATATCAAAATGTGTTGAAAAAAAATATAGGGCTATAGTTGGAGATGATCATATTAGATGCATATATAATGGTGTAGATAAAGATTTATTCTACAATAAAGAACATACTATCTTAACTAAGCAACAGATTGTACTGACTATGGCAGGGAGGATTACAGAGAAAAAGGGGCAATTTCAATGCTTAAAATCACTAGCACCACTCCTCCAAGAAAATCCTAATATTATTCTTCAATTTGCAGGAACAGGAAGTGATGCTGATCTTGAAAAAATAATTAATATCCGAAATCGGAGTGGTTTATGTGATAGTCAAGTGCAAATTTTGGGCTTTGTAAAAGAAATGAATAGATTATGGGCTAGTACTGATATCGCAATAGTATATTCTTCGTTTGAGGCATTTGGTCGCGTAACAGTAGAAGCAAAAATGGCTGGAGCTTTGGTTGTTGGCTTTGATAGCGGAGGAACATCTGAATTAATTGAAGATGGAATAGATGGATATTTGTTTGATGATAATAAATGTAATTTATATAGCACGATGAATAAGTTGCTAAGCGATAAAGAGCTTTCAAGAACAATTGCGGCGAGAGGAAGGGAATTGGCTGCAAAGACTTTTACATCAGAGAATAATGCAAAGCAGGTAGTTGACCTGTATAAGAGCGTTTTGCAACAATCAAAGAATAAGGGTAAATGAAGTTAATAGGGGCGGTATGGATAAATTTGTGATATGTCCTGAACTTTGTATGTATAAGAAAAAATGAGAATAGAGATTTGTGGAATTCCTGGCAGTGGGAAATCGTATGTATGTAGCAGTTTGAAGAATCAATTTGCAGTGTACAATGACCCATCTAAGAAAAAACTGGTAAAAAAAATAATATATAAATTGATTGAAAAAAACACATTTTTCTTACATTTTGTAGATAATGGATCATTAATTATTGATTTTATTAAAGATTATCCCCGTTGTAATAAGTCATATGTTAGAAGATTGGCAATGTGTTTTGATGAATCATATTTAGAATATCAACAAGATTACATTTTGGATGAAGGCGTTATACAGAATATAACGTCAATAGCTCATGACCAGTTGATTATTCCAAATAAAGTTTTAACTGAGTTGGTTAAAAGATATGCACAAAAAATTGATAAATTTGTATATTTTAAAAGTGAGCCGGAGTTTGTCCTTCCAAGAATAAAAAGGCGCAACAGAAAGAATGATAGATTTATGGTTGGTTCAGATGATGATATTTTGAAATTGTTATCCGTTAAGAAAAAAAATCTTGAAACGGTTTTAGCTATCTATCCGGAAAAAGTAATAGTTATTGATGCCGAAAGATGCGACGCTGTTGCGGTTGAAAATCAAATCTCACAGCTATTTATGAATTGATAATAGTACTGTTTATTTATGAAGAAGAAATTACATATGTTGTTTTCAATATTTAATAGGTGGTTCAATAAATGAAAAATAAAATCAAATCTGTTTTGCGTAAAGCCAGTGATATGTTTTATAGAATAATATATATTCTCTTCTGCATTTTTCCAATTAAGGATAAAATTGTTGCGTCATCTTTTTATGGGAAAAAATATGAGGATAGCCCGAAGTATGTGATTGAGAAGTTACATGAGATTTCACCGAATACAGCATGTATTTGGATCAAAAATGATAGTTACACATATGAAGTACCACCATATGTTAAAACAGCAAGTAATAAACTAAAAACAATTTATGAATATGCTACGGCTAGAGTATGGATTGATTGTCACAAGTTACCGATATATTTAAAGAAAAGAAAAAAGCAATGCTTTATTTATATTGACCATGGCGGTATGGGAATGAAAAAAGCTGGAGCAGATCTATTCGGAGTTGATAGAAGAGCCCTTCAAATGGCCAAGAATGGTTCGTTTTATGTATCTAACTCGAAGTACTTAACTAATGTGTATAGATCAGGTTTTTGCTTTCATGGCAAGGTTTTAGAGTGCGGGTTGCCAAGAAATGACGTGTTTTTTAATGCCGATTTAAAGCATGAAGCAACGATTAAAGTCCATGAATTCTTCGATATACCACTTGATGTAAATATAGTGATGTATGGGCCTACACATAGAGATGCCGGCTTTGTTTTTGATGCATATAACATTGATTTCGTTCATCTTGAGAATGCATTGTCACAGCGATTTGGCGGTAAGTGGAAAACCATTGTTCAGTTGCATCCTGCAGAACAGAAGCAATACACAAACCTTAAAGACTTATTTGGCATTGATCTTTATAATGGAGCTCAGTATCCTAACTCACAGGAGTTAATATTGGCATCCAAGGCTTTTGTTTCTGACTATTCAGCTATTATGTTTACTGCAGCAGAATCGGGAATTCCAGTTTTCACTTTTGCACAGGACTATGAGTCGTTTGTTGATAGACGAGGAATGTATATTACTTTGGGTGAATTGCCATTCCCTATAGCGAGGGATAATGATGAGCTTGTAAAGAATGTGCTGGAATATGATGTGGATAAATATACACGTAAGTGGTCTGGATTTATGAAAGAAAAAGGGTTGTGCGACAAAGGGGATGCTTCTGCAATTGTTGCTTCTATCATAAAAACTTTTGTTGAATCCAAGGGGAGAGTTAGTGAATTGGATTCTTATAAAGAAATGATTAAGTATGAATGAAACTAAAATCCATGTTTTTGTACAAAAATATAAGAAAGTTTAGAGAGATTTTCTATGAAGGTAGTTATCACAGGGCTAATAGATTATATTAATTATGGTGATCAATTTATTGCAAGATGTGTAGAATATTTGGTTCAACAAGTCAAATCAGATGTAGAACTTGTTGAACTAAGTTTTATTTACCATACTGATAGTTTGCCTCATAAAATAATGTATAAGGCTTTTAAATATTGTCAGAACAAACATGATTATCCTAAAGCGTATAAATTATTACGTACAATGAATAAAACCGCATATGAAAATGCTATTAAAGATGCCGATGCCATTATTTTCGCTGGTGGTAGCTTTAAGTATGGTACACAGTTGATATGGGCATATTATTCAATTATTGTTGAGCTGGCAAATAAATATGGTATTCCTGTTATGTTCGATGCAATGAATGTTCAAAATTATAAAGATGACGATTGGCGCTGTGTTTGCTTAAAACAGCACTTGAATTATCCAAGCGTAAAAATGTTCACAAGCCGTGATGGAATGGCTGGTGTTAATCGTATAAATCAGTCATATAAAACGAATTCTGAACTTCTCGTTTTTCCTGCCGGAGATCCCGCTTATTGGATAAAGGAATGTTACGGTATTAATAAAGATAATGAGAGTAAAAAAATAGGAATTAACTTAATTCAGACAAAGAACTTTGTAAACTACGGTGGTTCTCTTTCTAATGATGATGTAATGATAATCTACGAAAGATTAATTACGGAGCTTGTCAATAACAACTATGAATATGAGTTGTTCACAAATGGGCTACAAGGAGACTACAAGATGGGTCTAGAACTTAAGGAAAGACTTAATGAGAAAGGGATTAGACTATTGGATATTCGTGTCCCTCAAAATGATAGAGATTTAGTAGAAATAATCTCGCAGTATAAAATAATCGTAGGAGCACGTTTACATGCGTGTATATGCGCATATTCATTAGATATACCCGTAGTTGGAATTGTGTGGGATGAAAAACTCTTACATTTTTCAGAAATGGCAAAAATTGAGAATTCATTCTTTGACGAAAAATCGTTATCAGGTTATACCTTATATGAATCTGTAATTAAAAATATGGAAAGAGAGTATGATCAAGTAACTAAAGAAAAATGGAAAAATGCAACAAAAGAGACAATAAAAGAATTCTTGCAGATGAGTGAGAAAAATGCCTAAGATAAAAACGAATTCTCGAACGACAAATACGATTGTAAATTTTTCCAGCAGTATTGTAGGACAGTTACTTACCCTTGTCTTGCAGTTTGTTGTTAGAACAGTATTTATTCAAACACTAGGGAAATCCTATTTAGGAATAGGAGGGCTTTTTAGTAATATTCTGTCCATGCTTTCACTAGTTGAATTAGGGGTAGGCAGTGCCATCCTTTATAAGCTCTATGATCCAATAGAGCATAAAGACGAGCAGAGAATCGCTATTCTGATGCGGTTTTATAAATACGCTTATCGTATTATAGGTATTGCTGTTGCAATAATTGGAGCATGCCTCATTCCATTCTTACCGTTTTTGATAAAAGATTCTGATAAACTCAAATCTCTCGGGTTGAATATATCTGTTATTTTTAGTCTTTACCTTTTAAAAAGTGTTACGTCGTATTTGTTTTTTGCTTTTAAGAGTGCGCTGATAAAAGCCAATCAAAAGGAATACTATGTAACAATCGTAGGATATATTACAACAGTTGTAGGAAGTGTTTTACAGATAGTTTGCTTAAAACTTCTTAGCAATTTTATTGTATATATTTCTATTAGCATTTTTCAAACGATATTGTTGAATATTATATGCGGTTTTATTGCTGATAAAATGTATCCATATATTAACGCAAAGGGAATTCCTAGACTCCCTGCGTCAGAAGTCAAAGAAATTTTTAAGGATTGTGGCGCGCTTTTCCTCTATAAAATAAATAGTGTAGTAGTTAAAGCAACTGATAATCTTGTTCTTTCAATTCTTATGGGATTAGATATGGTTGCTCTGTATTCGAATTACTATGTCTTTTATACAACGATTAACACGTTGTTTAGTAAAATATATAATTCAGTATCCCACAGTTTAGGAAGTTTGCATGCGGCGAAGAGTGGTGATCATGAATATGAAATTTTTGGATTTGTTATGTTGATAGCCGCTATTATGGGGGGAACTTCGTGTGTAGGAATTTTAGTCTGCTCAAATGAATTTGTTGAGCAATGGATTGGTACAGAATGGGTAATTGATCAGCCATTTTCTATTTTGATGGGATTGGAACTCTTTACTTTATCCATACGAGCAGCATTGGCAAAATACAGATCAACAATGGGTCTCTTCCAACAGTCAAAATTTCGCCCGGTTGCCGGAATGATCATTAATCTTGTGGTTTCTGTTGTAGGTGTAAAATTATGGGGAATTTGTGGCGTTCTGATAGGTACGTTGGCAGCAGATTGGTTTGCATTTATGTGGATGGATCCATTGATTGTTCATAAATATGGGTTCAACAGTAGGTATCCGCTTAGGGTTTATTATTTCAAATTAATGAGGAATCTTGTTGTAGTTTTAGCTGTTGGTTTTTTGGATAAGTTTATTTGTGAGAATTTTGTTGTTGGGTATGGTTGGCTTTCGATTATTATTCACGCGCTTGTATGTGCGGTTACTGTTCCGGCGGCTTTGTTTGCTGTTTCTTATCAATCAAAAGAGGGAAAGCATCTGCATAGTTTTGTGAATAATTATTTCAAGCGATTAAAAAAACGAATGAAAAATGGATAAGAAAAGAGGACATATAATGAATTATGCTTTAATTTTTGCCGGTGGCGTTGGAAATAGAATGAATAGCAAGGCTAAGCCAAAGCAGTTTTTGGAGATTCATGGAAAACCTATTATTGTTCATACAATAGAGCATTTCGATAATCATCCTGATATTGATGCTGTTTGTGTAGTTATACTCGCGGAATGGATGGATTATACACAGAAGCTTGTTGAAAAATATAACCTGAAAAAAGTGAAATGGGTTGTTTCAGGTGGTGCAAGCGCGTTGGAGTCACAGTACAATGGTCTGAATGCTATCGCAAGTGCAGCAGCAAAAGAGGATAGTATAGTTCTGATTCACGATGGAGTTCGTCCGCTCATTAACGAAAAAATAATTACTGACTGCATTCGTGAAACTAAAGAGTATGGATCTGCGGTAACGGTTGCACCTGCAATAGAAACAATTATAAGAGCAGATAATGAACATAATATCACGGACACTTTTCCTCGTTCAGAATGTCAACTAGCAAGAGCCCCGCAAACATTTTTCCTGAATGATATTCTTGATGTGCATGAAAGAGCAAGGAAAGCAGGAAAGTACGATTTTGTCGATAGCACAAGCATGCTTCTTAGCTTTGGTAAAAAGATTCATATAGTTGAAGGTCCTTCAGAAAATATAAAGGTAACTAATCCGGAAGATTTCTATATTTGTCGCGCGTTATTAGATGCAAAAGAGAATTCACAGATTTATGGAGTATGAAGATGGGTTATTTAGAAGAGGATTTACGGAATTTAGTTGACTATATTTATGAACATGATTTCGCAGGAAAGACTGTGCTTATTACGGGAGCTACAGGATTGATCGGATCGTTGTGCGTGAAGGCGTTTATTGCTTTCAACAAGACTTCAAATAATCCGATTCATATTATTGGTCTTGCCAGAAATCAAGATAAAGTAAATAAAATGTATGGTGTAGATAGTGCAGAGGTTACATTTTTTTATCAGGACATTATAGACCCCATCAGTGATGAAATCCGTTGCGACTATATAATTCATACCGCAAATTCAACTACGTCCAAGTTCTTTATTACCAATCCAGTTGAGGTCATTGATAGTATTTATTTAGGAACAAAACAAATTCTTGAGTATGGAAGAAAGCACAATGTCGAAGGCATTGTATATCTTTCTTCCATGGAGGTTTTCGGTCAGGTTGACAATGATGAACGGTTAAAAGAGCAGCAACTTGGTTATATAGATATTCAGAATGTTCGTAGTTGCTATTCTGAAGGTAAGAGGATAGCGGAACTTCTATGTAAGTCCTATGCAGAAGAGTATGGACTTCATGTGTGCAGTGCAAGATTAGCTCAGACGTTTGGAGCGGGAGTGCCAGAAACAGAAAACAGAGTTTTCGCTCAGTTTGCTAGAAGTGCAATGAAAGGTGAAGACATTATTCTACACACCAAAGGGCAATCTGTAGGTAATTATTGCTACACAGCTGATGTTGTTAAAGCATTGCTGCTACTATTGAAAGATGGAAAATCAGGTGATGCTTATACAGTTGTGAATGAGGAGACTACAAGAACAATTGCTGAAATGGCTCAGATGGTAGCAGATAAGTTTTCTGGCGGAAAAACCAAACTCGTTTATGACATTCCGGAAGGTAATCAATTTGGATATGCTCCTGATACTAAAATGAGATTATCTAGTGAGAAATTGAGAATGCTAGGGTGGCAGCCGGAAATGACTCTCGAAGATATGTATAGAAGAATGATTCCGTATTTAAAGTGAATAAGTTTGGATAAAGTCTCGTAGGCGGTGAATAAATGGAACAGAGTTGTAGATTCAATATAACAGGAAAACAAATCATGGATAATAGAATGCTAGTTTATGGAATCTCTGCTTTGGCTATAGTGTTGTATCATGTGAATAAGTATGTGGCATTTATAACTCCAGTTGAATTTTTGAGTAAAGCGTTCACCTTTTTATTTTCATTAGGTAATGGGGGGGTAGATGCCTTCTTCTTTTTTTCAGCAATTGGTCTTTGTTCATCGATGAAAAGACATTCGGTTCAGGAGTTTTATGCTAATAGATTGAAAAGAATAGTCGCCCCATTTTTGATGTGCTCAGTGTTTTTTTACATTTGGCATGATTTTGTTCTCTTTAAGGATGGTATACTCCAATTTATTCTTAATATTACGACAATTAATTATTGGATTAAAGGAAGCACTTATACTTTTTGGTATGTATCTGCTATTGTTGGACTCTATTTGTTTTTTCCTCTTATAATGAAATTCTGCAATCATAGATATTACAATGCAGGCTTGATAGTTCTTTTTAGTGTTGTAATTGAAATAATGTGTTATTTGTGGATTCCGACCTTTTATAGCAAATATGAATTGTTATTAAGCAGACTACCTATATTTTTCATGGGAGTTTTCCTATACGATTATTATCTAGGCAAGAAATCAAATACAAAGTTAAATTGCATCGTATTATTATTGATAGGAGTATTATTGGTTATTATTGAAAAAATGGGTTTCCCCAAATTTATAAATCGATACTTGACTGCCGTCTCGTTCATTTGTATGTTGCATGTTTTTGCGTGGATTTTGGGTAATATTCATACTAGAAATCTAGTGTTATCAGCTATAGGAAGTGTATCGCTTGAATTATATATAATACATGTGGCTTTTTTTCAGCCGGTAAAGTTTTATGAACTGTGGGATTTTATTCCTCATATGTTATGGTATGTGATTTTCTTGGGTATTTCGATACCACTTGCATTTTTAGTATCACAACTATCTAGTAAGATTATAAAGCAAATAGCGAATAACGGCATGAAGGCGTAAGGTGTATGTTACCATTAGAAGACATAGTTTTTTATTTCATTATCTAAGAATTGTTATGCCAGTATTAGCGGTTGAGAGAAAAACTAGAAATAGTAATATTGAGTTATTGAGAATAATAGCTATTCTTTTAATTACGTTGAATCATGTCTCATCAAAAGGAATTACAGGTCCTTAAGGAAGACGGCAAGAAACCTGAGACAAAATCGTATATGTGGGTATACAGAACAGGTAACGACGGAAGAAAGCC
>AUXO010555060.1_pt1 | contig 18892 bp, 15 predicted proteins | sample 768731 | NCBI WGS metagenome assembly AUXO01 (sample SAMN02715735, study PRJNA202380) | gut metagenome | biome: sheep rumen | host: Ovis aries | place: New Zealand: Palmerston North
AAGACATTACAAAATACTATCAAACAAAAAAATAAATTATGATTGAAATTAAGACAGTAGAAGAATTTGACAATATGATTTCAAATGGTAATATTGTCGTCGTAAAGTTCGGTGCAGAATGGTGTGGTCCATGCAAGACATTGCACACAGTACTCGAATCGTTGGAAGAGACTTTAAACACAAACAACATCGAAAACGTTACAATCTGTGAAGTAGATGTTGAGGAAGTTGAAGATTTGACAAACAGATTCCGTATAAGAAATGTTCCTACAACATTGATTTTCAAAGGTGGTGAAGTTGTTGAAAAACTCGTTGGAACACACAGTGAGTCAGAATTAAAGGAAAAAATTGATAAGATTATATAATTTTGTTATATTTAATATAGACTTCAAGGTTGTTTTTAGGTTGTTTTATTTGTTAGGGGTTCGTTGCAGTGATGTAACGAACCTTTTTTTATACATAAATAATATATACTTAATAATATAATATGGGTGTATTATCAAGAATAACACAAGAATATTTTGGTACTTCTGTAAGAGACGAAGACGGTAGGATTTTCGAGATAGGCGGGAAAAAATATATAATAAAATACGAAGACTACAAATTCATAAAAAACATTGTTCCAATTGGAGACAATGGTGAATATTTTATGGAAATGAAATCCGATATATTTGAGGAACCAATATATTTGTGTAAAATTGAGGTCAAAAGTAGTATAGGTGATATAGGATATGATTACTACTATGTAACAAAAAGTGTCTTGGATGAAGTTGAAAAAAACACTATAGAGGATGGACTTGTTATGTGGATTACAAGTACATATGATGTCTTTTCAGATGATTTCTTGATTGTTAAAATATTGAAAGAAGTAAAGGATGATTTTGATGAAATTGATTTGACAGAAGACATAGAAATATCAAACCTTACGAAATATTATGATGTTGGAAACAACCGTCTAAATATAAAAATATATCCTGATAGAGATAATGCCGTTAAAGATGCAAAAGAGGGTATTTACGACTTTCTTTATAGTGAATATAAAAACAATATGACTAAAGATGAGGTTGCAAATTTGAGAAAAACTTGTGGAGATGACTGGTTGGACATCGGTGGTCTCAAAGATTTTTTTGAAGAAGACTATAAAGAATTATATGGTGATAAACGTTACGAGAAAGGAGAACACGGTTCTGAACTTAATGATGAACTTATGGATAGGAAATTGATATATGATGACGATTCATATTTCTATGTGGATAAGGAAAATCCAAAGTTCGACATAGATGATTATAGAGACGAACTCATATCTTGTGTGATGAAAGATGAGGAACTGTCAAAAGAAGAGGCAATCAAAGCAGTTGAAGAATATACAACAAGTGAATATATAGATGCACTCATAGACTTTGAGATAGTCGAAGAAAACGATGAAAATTTTGAACTCGACTATGATTCACCGAAATTCGACGAAGAGGATAAGATAGAAGAACTCGTTGAAAAAATGTTGAAAGGCATAAGTGATGTGGTGGATGAATATGTATCAAATTTTGGTAATCTACCAGATGATTATTATGATTTGGAAAAACTTGCAGAAATAATGGTTGAACCGGACGGTGTTGCAACACAACTTGCATCACAAGACAGTGAGGAACACACCGCTGAAATTGATGGTAAAACATACTTTGTTTATATAAGTTAAAAATATGGATAAAAAAGAAGAAATAAGCAATCCTTACAAGGATAGTATTGCAGACCTTTTGGCCGAAAACGATATAGATATAAATGCAGATGTCGATGCAAACACTTTGACATTCAAGAGAGCCCCGTCACCAACAAGAGAAAGTGATTCAAAGGCACTTGTGAAAGCAAAGGAAAAGGCAGAGAATGTTATGACTGCACTTTTGAAATTGTATTTATCCGACGGTTTTATTTCGAAATCGGAATATGTACAAGCAAAAGTAAACCTTGACTCAATGACACTTGGTAAAATTATGAACCAGATGGAAGTGAGTGAGAGGGCAATTTCCCTTCTTATGGAGAATATCGAAATGGGTGATATCAATCCAAAACTATTCGATGCACTTGGAAATTTACAAAGGACATTCATAGATTTGGTAAAAACACAGACCAACTATGTTGCAACTGCAGAGGAAGACTATCGTAAAATTGCCCTCGAAAAAGACAGTATGGAAGTTGAGGATACAACTGCAACGGAAGTATCAACAGGTTTCAAGTCAAGTAGTCAGAAAGACTTGATGAGAATGATAAGGACAACTGTTGACGGAGACAACAAAAAGAACAAATAAAATGACAATAATAAATTTCAAAACCTTCATAAACGAAGCAAAAAGATTATCCGGAAGTCTCGTGATGAAAGACAGAAAGATAATGAGAAAAAAACTTCGTGAGAATATATTGGTTTTCAAGTTTCAGAAAAGGGATGGAACAATCAGAAGAGCCGTTGGAACTCTGTATCCAGACTTGTTACCACCTATAAAGGGTACGGGTGGTCCAAGACCTGTATACCAGATGGTTTATTTTGACCTTGAAAAACTCGCTTGGAGAAGTTTCCGTTCATTCAAGTTCATCAAAATTTTGAAAGAAACTCCAATCACAAGTTCCATCGTTGATGAGTATTTGAAAAAAATCGAGGATGAGAAAAGAAGAAAAGAGGAGGAAAAGAAACATAAAATCACCAAGAAAGAAGAAGAGAAGAGAGAGAAAGAAAGAGAACTTGAAAGAGAGGAAGAGGAGAAGGAGAGAGAGAAAAAACACAAGGAACACGAAAAGGAACACGAGGAACATAAGGAAAAAATTGAGAAAAAGCACGAGGAACATAAAGAAGAAGTTGAGAAGAAACACGAAGAACATAAGGATGAACACGAGGAAAAACACGACGATGATAAGTCTGACGATAAAAAGACTTTTAAGGTCGGTGATAAGATTCCTGAAAAAGAACTTATGAGAAGGTCTGTGGATTTCAGAAAGGGTTCCAGAAAGAATGACACTACAAGAAAAGCAAACAAGTCATTCAAGAAAGGTGAATTGAAAGATTAAAAACAAAAGGATGAACAAACAATGTTCATCCTTTTTTGTTATATTTACTTTGATAGAAATTAAAACTAAAATATAAAATAAGTATATGAAGATAATTGGTATCGACTTGGGAACCACAAATTCTTGTGTTGCCGTTGTTGAGGGTAATGTTCCCACCGTTATTACAAATTCAGAAGGAAACAGAACAACTCCTTCAATCGTTGGATTTGTGAATGATGAAAAAAAGGTTGGTGACAGTGCAAAACGTCAAGCAATCACCAATCCAAAGAAAACTGTTCATTCCATAAAAAGGTTTATGGGTGAATCTTTTAATGCAGTTAAAGGTGAAATAGATAAAGTTTCATACAATGTTGTATGTGGTGATAACAATACACCACGAGTCAACATTGATGGAAAACTTTACACACCACAAGAAATATCTGCACTCATCCTTCAAAAGATGAAGAAAACTGCAGAAGACTATTGTGGTGAAACAATTACAGATGCAGTAATCACTGTACCAGCATATTTCAATGACTCACAACGTCAAGCAACAAAGGAAGCTGGTGAAATTGCAGGTTTGAATGTGAGAAGAATCATCAACGAACCTACCGCCGCCGCCCTTGCTTACGGTCTTGACAAAATTGAAGAAAACAAGAAAATTGCCGTCTACGACTTTGGTGGAGGCACATTTGACATATCAATTCTTGAATTGGGTGATGGTATCTTTGAAGTGCTTTCGACAGATGGTGATACACATCTCGGTGGAGATGACGTTGACTATACACTCATAGACTGGATGGTAGAAGAGTTCAAGAAACAAAACGGAATAGATTTGTCAAACGATTCAATGGCAATGCAAAGATTAAAAGAGGCAGCAGAGAAGGCAAAGATAGAACTTTCATCAAGTGTCTCAACAGAGATAAATCTTCCCTACATTACAATAACTGAAAACGGACCGCAACACTTTACAGCAACCCTTACTCGTGCAAAATTCGAGTCACTTATTGACAATATCATAAACAGAACACTCGTACCTTGTGAGTCTGCATTGAAAAAAGCAAACATCAAGAAAGAAGAAATTGATGAGGTCATCTTGGTTGGTGGTTCAACACGTATTCCTGCAATACAAAATGCAGTTGAGAATTTCTTTGGAAAAACGCCAAACCGTTCAGTGAATCCAGATGAAGCTGTCGCTTGTGGTGCTGCAATACAAGGTGCAATCTTGAATGGTGATAAAAGTGTTGGTGACATATTGTTGCTTGATGTAATTCCTCTTTCACTCGGAATTGAAACCGAAGGAACACTTATGACAAAGTTGATTGAGGCAAACACAACAATCCCAACAACAAAATCAGAAGTTTTCACAACAGCAGTAGATAATCAACAATCTGTTGAAGTTGTTGTTCTACAAGGTGAAAGACCTTTAGCAAAAGATAATAAACTACTTGGTCGTTTTTATCTTGATGGAATACTTCCTGCACCACGTGGAATTCCACAAATTGAAGTTACATTTGATATAGATGCAAACGGAATTCTGACCGTATCTGCTCTCGACAAAGCAACAAACAAGAAACAGAACATTAGAATCGAAGCAAGTTCTGGTTTAAGTGAGAAAGAAATTAATAGGATGAAAGCAGAGGCAGAGGCAAATGCAGAGGCAGATAAAAAAGAGTCTGAACGTATCAATGTGATGAACCAAGCAGATGGAATGATATTCCAGTCGGAAAACTTCATCAAAGAACACGGTGACAAGATTTCTGAAGAAAAGAAAACTGAAATCGAACACGACATCGACGCTTTGAAAAACGCCCACGATGAAAACGACGTTGACGCTTGCAAGGCTTGTATGGAGTTGCTTCAAAAAGCAATGACTGCCGCCGGAACAGAAGTATATTCAAAGCAATTCGGTGATGGTAATCCATTGGGTCAGTTCTTTGGACAAAAATAAATTACCATAATATTAAAAAAGAGGGGTTTTAAACTCCTCTTTTTTTATTTCTACATAAATAAAATATAATTCAATATATAAAGAAAAAGTATGGTTACACCATTATTGAGTGCTCCAAGAAAAGAAGGAGGCACACTATATACATTTCCATCTGCACAGAAAGATTTGGCAAGAGTTTTTGCAAACGACAGTTACACTTTCAAGTTCAGTCGTTTCGCTTGTTTGGATTTTCCGGACATCAAACCATTCAATCACAGTGGGGAAGGAAAATTTGTTGATTTGGTAGATTCATTTCCAGACATTGAGTATCAGAATAAAAGTATGAATGTTTTGTTGGCAGAACATTTTCAGAACTATATGATGAATTTCGAAACTGCAATACTCAACGGTGAAGGTGATGATGATGGATATAACAACGATATTTTGAGAACACCATCAGAAAGAATTTTCTTCAACTGGTTACAAAAGATTGGTGGTATAGAATTTGAATATGCCGACAGGGAGACGAACCTTTATTACGAGAAATGTGGTAATCTGTCATACGACCCTATAAACATTGAGAATCACTCCGATTATGTGAAAAACAGAACTGTAAAATACCTTGGTTATATTGACATCATCAACTCTGTCGAGATAAACGGTGATACTTATAACGAAGTGTATCTTCATATCCCAAGTACCGTAGGTGCAAGTTATGAAGTCAGATTTGCATCAGTAAATGATGACAACTACAATGGTGGAAACTACACTCTAAACAGTGAATACATAATAGGTTGGGATGAATCAAAAGGTGAAACAACACCTTATGATTTAAGTCCTTATGCAATATACGACTTCGATGACGCTGGTGATGAAGGTAATTCAGAGTATCTTTACAACACATACACAAGTGACTTGGGTTATGTCATAGACTTCAGAGACTCATTCTATACAAACGATATAGTTGGTTACGGTGACATTATGACTATGAACGAATTGTCTCCAGACAACTTTGAGTTCAACTGTGTCCTTATCTATTATGATTTCACAAACAATGCAACCGGTGAAACCGTTACAAACCTTTATGGTGTTTTGTTCTTGGAGGAAGTGATGTCAGAAGGTACTGATAACAATATGAGAAACCACATCCAATGTTATCCAAAACACAAGACAACAAATCTCCAAAACGGTAACTCATTTGCTTTGAAGGTTGATATCAAGATTGATGCTTATCCTACAAGTAATATGACGGAAGCATACAAGAATGACAATCAAGAATTGTTAGATACATTTCAAGAATACATGGATGATATGGTAAAGTTACAAAAAACAATAGATATTTTCAATAGACAACAGTCCGAAATATCAACCCTTGAAAACAGGGTACACGAACTTGAAACCCTCTTGTATGGTATAGACTCTGTTTCATCTGTAACAGATAGGGTTAGTATGCTTGAGGCAAGAATCAACGATTCCGGTATTGCAGACCAATACGAATTGACAAATTTGATTGGTGAAGTAAATCAGAAGGTTGATAATTTCTTGAATTCACAAGATAACACATCGTTGATATTACCGGAAGGTTATGGTATAAAGGTGAATAAATCTACTAATGGTGAAATAACAATTGATTCAACACTCTCTTCATATTCAATCAATAATTTCAGAAGTATGAGTATTGTTGAAGACGGTATAAAGGTAGATGATGAAAATGAAATAAAACAAGATTCACCATATAATATTCACAGACAAGATGTCAACGAAAACCTTATGGTTTACACAAACCTTGAAGAGGGTCCAAACCTTGATGTCCTTTTCGTTGAAGGTGACACCTGCACAAACAATCTTCACGTCTATATAGACGATACAGATGTTAAATGGAAAGAAGGACAGACATTAAAATTGAAGATTAAAGATTACATAGACTTTGACGGTAACTTACTTTATATACACACTGGTCTTGAAAACGGTGTCTGGAATCAACACATAATAATTCCAAGTGAGAATATATCAACAACACCTACAATCGAGATTATATGTACAGATACAGTTATGAAACAAACAAAACCATCATTTATCTATGAGAGTTTCCAGAGTGGTGCCAGTGGAAGTTCTACAGATGGTTCAACACCGTCGGAAGATTCTGCAATAACACCAGAACAAATTGATAGCATAATAAAAGAAATATTTGACAACTAAAAAATAATAGATATGGCTGAATATTTAACAACAGAAGGTTTGAGACAAATATTAAAGGCAATAAAAGAAAGATTTTCAAAAAATGGTCACAAACACACAGTCAACGACATATCAGATTTGAAACTTGTTGCAAAAACAGGAAAGTACAGTGATTTGTCCGGTCTGCCAACAATACCATCGGTTGCAGTTGCAAAATACAACAAGGCTGGAATTGTTATGCCTGGTGATGGTATCGTTGTTAGCGATACCGGTGCTTTGTCAATTAATGTCGATAAAGAAAGTGGATTGTACATAGAGAACAATCTTTTGAAAGCATCATTTACCGGTGGTGAAAGTTATTCAACAGAAATTAGTGCAGAGAACTGGGTTGAAATATATCGACAACTTATTGAAGTTATAGAAAAAAACAAATCAAAAAGAATAACAGATTATACAGTTGTTTTGAAAAACACTTATTTTGGAAAAACCGTTTCAATCAAATTTGATAAAGAAAAGTTGTCAAATTTTGAATCGATACACAGTTATGCTTTCACCGTTATGGGTTTCAGTAATTTTCCAAAAAAAGATTCGTTTGCAAATATCGGTGGGTATGCAAAAGACATTGAGGATTTGAAATACTATGAGTTTTTCAAATTGTTGGCATCAGATGAAATATCCGATGCTGTAGAGGTGTTTTTCTATAACTATGCCAATCCAAGTAGAGCAAAAGAACAAATAGGAAAATACCTTCAAGACATCATACTTGTGTATGATGAATTGGAGAGATTTGAACAACTTGGAATAAAAATTGATAAAAATTTGAACAATGTCGTTACTACATACGTCTATAATAAAGACGAAAGTGGAACAAATTACATCCCACTCTCTTTGTATTTGGGTTCATTTACTCCAGAACCTTCACCCGAACCCGAACCCGAACCAAGTGTGAAAAAGTATTCAATATCTTGTTTGTCTTATGACATTGATATTGAAAACAGTATAGAGGGAAATGGTTATTCAGATTCTATAGGTGATATAAACACAGATTGTAAATTAAATAGTAGTAAACAATCTGTTGAACTTGATGAAAGTTTTGAAATAACCACAAATGTTTCAGACGACAGAGTAATCAGAAGTGGATATATTATAATAAAAGATGATAATTACATACCTTCAGATAAAATTAAACCAAACTATAAAGGATATATAGCATATAAATTTGGAAATTCTGGTAAAACATTGTCATTATCTTCTTTGATAGAGTCTGCAAAAAAATACAATCCAGAAGAATGGGTTGACACAATGCCTCTTCCAATATATACTATAGCAAAAGCAAACCCAATTACAGAAAACCAAACAGATAGGATATGGAAAGCAGACATTGCACAACACAATACTTGGTTCTATGATTTTGGTGACAATACTGCATACGTAAATAGACGACTTTATTTTTCTGATGATTCGTGGGGCAAGATAAAAAACACCATCGATGAGACAGGAAGTAATATTATCTGTATCATTGTATCTGCAATAAAACACGATATTAAAGACCAAGGTTTCAAAAATGTATATCTATCAACCGACGTTTCTATTACAACAGATGGAAATGGAGTTAGATTGGTTGAATCCGAACTCGGTGATGTGACAAAATGGACTGAAACAACAGAATCATACCACAGACAGTGGATTGATTCAACTGCATCTCCATTAACCAACCCTAAATACAGAGAATTGAATAAATACAACTCTGTAAACTTCACCGCCGGTGCAGGAAGTGTAAAAACATACAAAGAGAAATTTATCTTGTATAGAGTTCCAGACGATGGTGAGTATAAAGGAAAATGGATTGCCATATCAACAGAAGACAAAACTGGAGAAAAATGGAGTGATGAATTTATAAAAATGAGAAATAAAATACCAAGTTTGTGGTTCTTGAATATGTCTGGTGATGGAGTGTCTTTCCAATGGACTGTATCACAATATCAACAAGTGTTTGCACTTGTTGTAGAAAAGAGTGGAGATGAACAAAATAGATTGACTATAAATTATGTCGATGACAAAAATATCGGAGTTCTCACTTTACAATAAAAAAATAACACAATTATATGCAACAAATCGAAACAATAAAAAAAGGTGAAGGAGTTGTACTCATACCACACCCAGAACCAAATTTCCATCTTGTTGGATATTTAAAGTCTGTTGGTGATAATGAAGAAACCATCAATTATGAAAGTAATGACTATGACAGAAATATAGAACTTACATCAGCAGAAATAGAATCCAATACAATAATCGTTCCATTTTTCAAAAAAACAAACGATTATTACAGAGTAACAATAAAGATTGATGAACCTTCATTGAAGGATATATGTGGAGTAAAAGTATATAAAAAGGATGGCATTAACGGTGAATCAACTCTAATTTCAGACAATGAAGAAATCGGTCACGACAATGATGAAATATTCATAAACGATATAGATTTGGCAAGCACCGAAAATGGTAATCAATATATTGTTATAGTACCGTATTCCGATATGCCAGAATCTGTTGATTTTGTTGAATTTTGGTATGAAAACTTTTACGATACCGATGAAAGAATGATACATATAAAACGAAATGTAACCGACGCCAAAGACGAATTGCCTATGGAGAATGGAGCATTCATATTTCCACATAAAGGTGTTTATGAATTACCAAAATGCAATATTGTCATTCACGTAAAATTTGGTGAATACGATGCACCCATAGGTATTGAAGACGGAAAAACAGAACCAAAAGAATATACAGAAGAAGTTTCCCTAATAGCAGATAATGGAAAACGTAACGACTACATAACATATTATGACGAAATAAACAAAAAAGATATATTAACTGGTATCTATCGTGCTATTAAGGTGTTCACTTTTGAAGATAATTCCAAAAAAGAATTTTCAATGTATAATATCCAAAGTGACAAAAAAGAAGATGGATATTATACAATATTGTTCCACGGTACTACAAACTATGAAGTAAGTGCTTCAAACATAAGTCATTGGAAATGTTCATCAGATGGTTGTTCATATATGTTATACAAACAATCAGAGGAGGCTGGAGATGATGATAGTAGTATTAGATTGACTATTGTACCAGAAAACAATAAAAAAATATTTTATATAGAGATATTGCACTCTGACGGAACGAGAACATTTCAAACAAATACAGATATAACAATCCAAAAAGGAAAATTCGAAGATTTGGAGATTACAGTCTACTTGGATTATACAGAAGAATATAAGAAAAAGAAATGGGTTTATTTTTCGTTTGATAACGAACATTATACTTGTAGTGTCAACGGAACATCAATAAATCCATCAACCAGGTATTACTGTGTAGTTGGTGATACACTCAACGTTTCTTTGAATATAATACCGGCAAAAGCCGATACAGCAAAACCATTTGGATGGTGGAGAAACAGCAAAGCTCATCTTTTAACAACAGACCAATCAAAAATATTCATAACAGACGGAGAAAATTTCAGTTATACTGTAACAGACGATACACCAAAAGGAGAAGTATTCAGTGTAATGTATCTAAAACCAATTTATATAGAATATGACAAAAATTCATCAATATCCGTCAACTCTTTATTTGAAAGAGACATTACAAGGGGTGAAGTATCCGATGACAGCAGCAAAATGTATTTTCAGATGACAACAGCACTGGATTCTGAAATTGAAATTAATTACACACAACCAGATGGAAAAGAATTTGACTGCTGGTGTACGATAGAATATGATAACGATGGAAGAAAATATTTTGTTCCTTGTATGAAATATGATAGAGAAAACATTGGTAGATATATAAAAATAACAGATACGTCAACAAAATTCTTAGTAGACAGAAGTTGGTATCTATATCCAAAATTAAAGTAAAACGATAATGGAAAACAATTTAATAAGTGTAAGTGGTGTTGTCAACGACACAATATATGCAAAGGGTGATACTTGCCTTTTGATAAACCCATTCGACACATATCATCTGTTTAGAATATACAATAATTGGAATACGGATTCAAAGGCCTTGCTCAACCTATCGGATAGTGGACAGAAGATTTTTCTTGTTTTCAAAAACAAGAAAACAGAAATCCGTATTCCAGAATTCGATAATTCTGGTTCAACCTATTCAGTTGATAGAGCAAATGGTGAAGTATTGTTCAAAATAACAAAGGAAAACGCTAACAACATCCTTGCAATGAGTAGCAATACTTTTTATTTGACAAGGGTTTTCGAATATTATGACGGTGACGGAAAGTTAATCCACACATCCGGTGAAGAAGTTATATTTACAGGAAAGTGGGCAGATGAAAGTAGATGGTCATCATCATCTCTCACTGCAATGATTGAGTCGTTGAAAAAACAACTTGCATCCGCCAACTCACAAATCTACTCATTGACAAGGACTGTCAATGAACAGAAATTACAGTTGGAATCATATATTGAAGAAAATCAATCTCTACAAGAAAGGGTTGCAACACTTGAATCTGAAAACGAAGAGATGCAGAGTGAACTTTCAGCATATGAAAGTGCAAATGAATTTACATCTGTTGTTATATCAGACAATGCAACATATCAATATTATAAGGGTGATACAGAGGTTGATAGTAATGGAAACGCCATCAAGAAAAAAATTTCAAAAAAGGATTTCAATCTTAATAAGATGACAGAAAAACAGTTAGAACAAAAAATAAGTAATAGTTCATTAAATTCATTGCAACTCGCTGTTATGCCACCACAAAAAATGAAAATTAAACCACAAAAATTGAAATAAAAATTTTTTTTGTTATATTTAGTTTGTAAGTGAAAAAGAACATTGTCCGAAAGGACATAGTTAAATATAAGTTAAATAAAAGTTTAAAAGTTATGAGTAACATTAATTATGACGAATTGTTTGCTATGACAGCAGGTGATGCTCTCACCCTAACTGAGAGTAAGAAAAAGGGTAATGTAAACCCAGATGTTTACAAACCAAACATTAAAGATGAGAAATGCACTGATGGAAATTATCGTGCTTTGATTCGTTTTATGCCTTTTATCTACCAAGATAAGGTTCAGACAACCATTGAGAGATGGGAGTGCTACTTGAAGAACGTGAACGATGAGAACGCCATCTTCGTTGTTTCTCCAAAAACTATCGGAAAGAAATGTCCTATCCGTGAATTGGGTTGGAAACTCTATTCAAGTGATTCGGCAATCGATAAGGCAAATTCAAAGAAGATTAACGTATATCAGCAGTGGTATGCACTTATCGAGGTCATAAAGGATGTTCAGCATCCGGAGTATAACGGTAAGTTTATGATTTACCAGTTCGGAAAGAAAATCCACGACAAGATTGAAGATGCTTTGAAGGGTTCTGAATTTACATCACCAATCAACCCGTTCCACTTCCTCGATGCACCTTTGTTCGAGATTAACTTAACAAAGTCTACACAGAAGATGGATAACGGTCGTGAGGTAACTGAATACAGTGCTTGCAAGTTCATCGACAAGAAAGCACCTCTTCATTTTGGTGAAGGCAAGACACTCGAGCAGTCTCGTGAGTCTATGGATGAGTACATCAAGTGGTTGGAAAACGGTGCTCCAAAGATTAACGATTACCAGTGGAAAGAATGGAATCAAGAGACAATCGATAAGGTGAATGCAAACCTCGCCACATACACTTCATCATACTCTGCACCTCGTAGTACGGTTGCTTCTGTTAATGAGGCAGTCAATGAAATCATTAACAATCAGAACAACGTCACTTCAAAACCCGAACCAGAAAAGAAGGTTGAGGAACCAGCAGAAGAGAACGTCATCACAACTGATGCAGATGACGAATGGTTGAAGTCAGTTCTCGGTCAATAAATTTTATGTTTAATATAGGTGAGGGGGTTATTGTGTAATCCCCTCACTTAAAATATTTTTATTTTGGGTAAAATATTTGTTATCAGTGATACTTGGTTTAATAGACCATATGATAAACACTACGGTGAAAATCATTTAGATTACAATAAAGAAATCATCTCAAAATGGAATAGTGTTGTCTCTGAAGACGACACCGTTTATGTTTTGGGTGGTTTTGGTATTGGTGATATATATGATTCAGTGTTTCAATTAGATGGTAAGATTATATTCTTGAACACATTCTTTTCCGATGATGAGATTGAGTCAAAGAATAGTCTCATTAATTTTATAAACAAGAGTGTCAATAAATCCTTAAAGGACAAAATTATCTTTTCACAAAACCAAGTGGAAATACTAAAAGACAAAGATGTTGTATTAAGTTATTTTCCACTATTGGATTGGTATGGAAAGAAAAATGGGTCATTGTGTTTTCACGGTATGAGTGAAGATACAAATATGAACAATAATAATGTTTGTTGTAACGCCTACAAATGGGATTTTGTTCCAGTTGATATTGAGAAAGTTATATCAAATATTGAAAAATTCAAATCTATGATTTGAAAAAAATTTGGTTTTATGGAAAAAAATAGTATCTTTTAGGAGGTTACATCTTTCCATAAAACTTTTTGTGAGTAAGTTATATAAGTTAAAATAGTTTAAAAAGATTTATGGATTCAAGGTATTATGAAGAAATTGGTAAAGCTGTCGAAAGAGCAAAGAAATTCGGCGGAGATTTAACAACACAGAATCTTTTGTATGTTGTTAAAATTGCAATCGATGTTGCAAATAAAACGGGTGCAGACGAAAATGATTTGATTGCAGTCGGCACAGAAGCTATGAGAGAGATAGAAAGAAAATATGACGAAACTAAAAACGACACTTTCATTAAGGCTTGTGGACCTTCCATCAGAGGTAAAATGTTGAATTTTGTCAACAGACAAACACATCTTGTACATATTCCAGTAAACCATTTGAAGGGTTTCAAGAAAGGTCAAGATGCAAAAGAAGAAACTAAAATCACCTACAAGAGTATTGAACCGGATGATTACGACAATCTCGGTGAATGTAGTAACTACGCTTTCCGTAACGAAGAGGAAATAATTTTAAGAAAAGGTCTTGAGACTCTTGATGAGGCTGGACAAAAAACAATAAAGATAAAACTTCGTATGGATGAGTATAGTAACTTGGAAAAAAATAATTTTCAAGTTATGGCTCGGGAACTCGAGGTTCCAGTACCCATTGCAAGAAAAATATACAACGAGTCTTTTGAAAAACTATCAAAGTATTGTCAAAAAGCAATAAACGAATAAACAAAGGGTGGTCTTATGACCACCCTTTATCATAAATAATTATATGAAAAAAGATAAGATTATTAAGTATGGTACAATGGGTTCATACCTGTTGCTGTACATCATCGTGGCTGTGGTCAGCCTTATTTCAAGTATTCACTTCTTCAATCTTGCTCACCAAGGTTGGATGAGTACCGTTCTTGCTTGCTCGTTTGAACTTGGACAAATGGCTTGTTTGTTCGGTGCTTTAACAAGAAGAAAAAAGGAATTTGATATTGTATGGATTATGTTTGTTGTATTGACATTGTTCCAGTGTATGGCAAACACTTATGCAGCATATATCGGATTGACAGACTATGTGAGTTGGTCTGAACTGTTTGGTCTTACGGAGATGGAACCTATGGACCAGAAGAGAATTATCGCCGGAATATCCGGTGCAATCCTTCCTCTCATAGCACTTGGATTCGTTAAATGTCTAACGGATTATCTTAATGAGAATGATGAAAAAGTTGAAGAGAATGTCGATGAAAAAGTTGAAGAGAAAGTTGATGTCGATAAAGAAATAGATGATGAAATGAAGGAAGAGGAGTTTGATGAAAACGACAAACATATCATAAAAGACCTTCTCAAAAACAGAATAAAAAAATCGAAGAAGAAAGAAAATAAGGAGTTTGATGGATATGTTCTGTCAGACGAAGAGGTGAAAGAACTTGAAAAATATGGTAGAAGTGGTGTATCCACAGCAAAAAAGAATGTTGAGGATTCATTAAAGGAACTTAAAGAACAAGCAAATGGTTAGAACATATAATGTAGGTACTGAATGTTATGCAATATTAAGTTCAGTTACAGACCCAGAATTTATGTTACCGATAAAAATCATCATCCTTGAAAAACACACTTTCAACGAGAGAACAACATACAAGGTGAAGATTAAAGACATCTATGAGACAAACTTCAATCTATTGAAGGAACATCTTATGGGAATGAAGGTTTCTTGTAATCTTAAGACAGAAAACAAGGTTCAGTTGGTAAAGAAATCAGAATTGGAAAATATGAAAGGTATGGGTGAACTTCTCACAGTCCTCGACCAAAAACCATTCTTCATTGAAGATGTTTTCATAACTCTTGACAAAGACGGTTTGTATGACTTATACAACCGTTTCGTCAAATATATGATAAACTATCATTACAAAAGACTTTTTACATTATGTAATAGAAGTTTTCTCGCCAACCAACCGATATTTGAAAACCAGAAGGAACTTTTTAAAAAACGTGTGAATTCAATAGGTTTCGGTGATGTTTTCGAAAAATACAATTTGAAACTGGATATATAATAGAAATAAACACAAATATGAAAAATCTCATAGAAGAGGGTGGTAATGCAGTCAACGGAAGACCAATACAACAATCAGAAGTTCCTGAAATTATTGAAATGGTAAATTCAATTCTTGATTCAATCGGTCTTGTTTTTCACGATGACTATGAATCTTGTGGTTCCGCCGGAAAAAAGAAAGCAGACAAAACATCGGGTGATATAGATTTTATTGTCAATAAGAAAAAGATTATTGAAATTCTTGGTCTCGAACCAAACACACCAATGGGTGATATACTCACAGCATTGAAAAACAAAATGAATGAACTTGGTTATGATGCAGTTCAGAGTAACGGATTAAATCTCGTGAGTGTCGCTCTTCCATTCAAGAATCCGGAAGATATTGTTCAAGTTGACCTTTTGGTCGCCGGCAGTATGGAGTTTGCAAGATTCTTTCAATCTTCACCGGACTACACAAAGGATGAGTCAAAGTACAAAGCAATGATGAGAAATATGCTTCTACTTACAATATCATCCACTGTATTCCGTAGAACAACAAAAGAGGTTACTCTTGAAAACGGTTTCGTGGGTCCGGCAGAAGTGGAACAATATTCCATAAGATTGAACGATGGTCTTTACAAGATTCGTAAGAACTGGATTGGAAAGAGAAACAGACTTGTCAAAACAAAATCAACACTTCACGATTATGATGAGTTGATATATGACACCCCACAGGAATTTATCAATTTCTTTTTCAATGGAACGTCGGAAAAAGATTTGTCTTCATTTGAATCAGCCTTCAACACATTTATGTCTGATAAGTTCAAATATCCGGAACACCGTGAGAAGATTATCGTTTCTTTTGTTATGTCTTGCATAGCAAACACAAAGAAAGACGAAGAACCAATAATTCCGGATGAGATTGAAGAAAAATATATAAGACAGGCAGAGGAATGTATAAAAAAGAGTGAGGAAACATTCCTACAAAATAAAAATTCAAACATAGTTGATATGAGAGAATTTGAGGGATTACACATAAAATCATTTAATAAATTTATAAACGAGCAAGTTCAAGAAACAATAACAGTTACATTCAAAGAAGTGTATATGAAGAATGAAGTGACAAGAACTTGTGGCAATATGTCGAAAGAAGATGTTATTGCAGTATATGGACTCAACCAACCAGATATTGAGTGGTATCAATTTGAAGGTGAAGAAAAAGTATTCAATAACTAAAAATATCAACAATTTAACGAGAGCAACGAAGTCGTTGCTCTCTTTTTTTATGCATAAATACCTTATATAAGCATTGTTTATAAATGAGTGAGAAAAACTACATCACATCCAATGTGATAGAATATAAAAATATCAAAAGTATATCTGGGTTTTATTGTTCTGTAAAAAACGAAGATGAGAACAACTATTACAAAAAAGAGTTCAGATATTCTGTTGATAAAATTCTTTGGTCGGACTTCAAGGAATTGACAAATAAGAATTTGTCAAAGATAAGTGTGTCCAGTGATGATGTTTTGTATATAGAATATAGATTTACAAGAGTTGGTGATGAAAGTGTTGATTTGACGGTTGAGTCAATATCACTTGATGTTGATTACTTGACAGAGAACGTTTCCCCAATACCCGAATGTTATTGGTACACACCAGCGGGTCAAGGAACCGGTGGCAACTGTTGCAAACCACAGATTGTTTATGATTGTGGTTGTAATGACGGAAAGAATCTTTTCAACCCCTATGCACTCGGAAACTCTCTTTCAATATACCAACAGATGTGCAAACTTGTTAGCAATATGTTTGGAATCTGTGTTCTTTATTTCAAAACAGAGGCAGACAAAAGGTCTCGTGATGTTGTTTTGAAAGAGTACAGTCTCGAGAATGTGGTAGATAAAAAGAACGTAAAGGTTCTCATTCCAGACAACCAACTTCCAACAAGGGAAATTCAATTCAACTCTATGATGATGGATTATCCGGTTCAATTCGAGGTTCATATTGTGAAACAAGAATTTTGGAATGTTTTCGGTGAAGGGACACATCCAGACCCACACGATTATTTGTATTTCCAGACATATATGAATAAAATGTACCGTGTGGATTCAGTATCTGAACCAGATGATTTCGGTTATCTAGGAACATATTGGAGAGTGAGTCTAACACCATACGAGCAAATGTCTTCTGTTGGTTTTAATGATGAAGAATTGAAAGACGATACAGAGACTTTGATATTCTCTGCAGAAGGTAAGTTTGAAGAGGATATTAAGGATGAATATGCAGACAACAGAAAGGACAATCAGTTGAACGACCTTGGTGACCTTGGTGAAGGTCAAGACTGGTTGAGAAGAAAACTCGACATAAACGTCCGTATAAAAGAAGAGAAGGTGTTCAACGACTATACTATGGTTGCAGACAGATATTACGATATGACAACTGTCGATAAAGGAAATGTAATCGTTGAATACAAATATACAGAAGGATTTTCAAGTAATACAGAAAGAATGATAAGTTTCCTCATCCGTCCTAGATTTACAGAAAAGAATATTTCAAACAATATATTGATAAGGTCAATAGAAAACAACGACGGTGGAATACGTCTAATACTTGATGGTTGGGATAATAATATAGTTGTAGGAAACTATTTGAAAATAACAAAGGCGGGTACAGCCAATGGATATAGAAAAATAGTAGGTATAAAAAAATTTGGAAATGTTGTAGATGTTGAAGGAACATTTGATGATGGTTGTGTTCTCGTTAATTGTGCAAAAGTCATAGTACACGATGTAAATGAAGTATTGAACATCAAAGGTACAAACGGAACAACAATGTCTATCGAACAGACACCTACACAAATCTTGATGACTTTGAATGGTGAAAAACACGAATACTCATTTAACTTCGACGGTTTCGAGGATAAATGGTATGCAGTCGTACTTGGTATGAACAAAGGTCATTCAAACGTATGGTTGTATGATTTCACCGGTTCAGAAAAAATAGAAAATACAAAATGCAAACTCAATCTCATAGGAGTCAGTTCAAGTGACACGGGTTCATTCGATTTCGGTGACACTTGTTATTACGACTTGATGTCTGCAAGACATAACGTGACAAATTTCAGACTTTGGAGTAAATTATGTGAAGAAAGTTTGCATAATGTAATATTGAGTCAATTCGTAATTGACGACACACACAACACACTCATTGTTGATAATGCAAAGAATGAGTT
>AUXO014240237.1_pt1 | contig 18891 bp, 10 predicted proteins | sample 768731 | NCBI WGS metagenome assembly AUXO01 (sample SAMN02715735, study PRJNA202380) | gut metagenome | biome: sheep rumen | host: Ovis aries | place: New Zealand: Palmerston North
TCGTACCACTGATATGGGTGTGGGTAGCTCCGCACTCTGCGATGTCCGTGAGGCTCGCACAAGGACTGGAAAGGTTATTGGTTCTCAATTATAACGGTATGCCGTTATACTCTACCCAATAATCCAATCAGCAGGGAGACGTACTGGTAACTATTCAAATTTGGCAAATTTTGAACACTTAAACAGAAAAATCGTTTTTAACTGTTCAAATTTGACCATTTTTAAACAGTTAATAAGTGTCGCCCCCAGAGGCTCCCAAGTGGACTCGGACGAAGTGTACGAGAAGGTAGAGTCCAAGACATAGGTCTGAGAAGCCTATGAAAAAGCTCCGGCTAATAGCACTACTACTCTGCTATTAGCGGTTTGTGCGCATGAGTAGACTACTTGCCACATTTTTATTATTTTTGTATAATATAATAAAACGGAAGGTGGTGGGGTTATGAATAAAAAGGTTGTTATATTTTTATCAATTATTGGTGTCTTGGTTATTTGCGGAATTGTCGGAATATTATGTTATAGAAATTCACCGGACTATGTGATGAAACAATATGTAAAAGCATATGAAACAGAAGATGATGAATTGTTAAAAAATATTGTTTTAGTTCCAGATAGACATGAAGTTATTCCTTTTAATAAAAAAAGTGTAAAAAGAAAAATAATTGATTATTCTTTTATTCAAACTACAGATAAAAAAAGAACTCATGATTATGTCGAAGCATTTATGGGAAAAAAATATTTAGAAAATGTTCATGTTGGCAAAACATATAATTATTCTATAAAATATATTGAAAACACTAAAGAACATATTGATTCAAATTTTTATATAGTTAAGTTGAATAATAAGTATAAAATTTTATTTTATAATTCACTAGAGCATTTAGATTTATAAGGGTCTCACAAAGACTCTTATTTTTTTTGCTATTTAATTACAACTCGGAACGTGGATTTACAACTCCAATGTCTATTCCTAGTTTATCAACGACTCAAATAGATTATGCAACTAAATTACAAGGAATTATGACTAATGCCGATACTTACGGATTTAAACCAGATGAAATCAGACAGTTAGTAAATGACTTAAATAATGAATTTACTGATTTAGATTCAACAACAAAAAAATGGGGAGACTCCATAGCTTCTGCCAATAGAAGTATAGAAACAGGCGTTGAATACAGTGCGGATTTAACATCATATTTAAAAGAAAGTAATTCATTTGGTGCTAAATTTAAAAGTATTATGGGTAGCGCAATGGCTACAATTGGCAACGCTCTTATGTCAATGGGTATTAGTTGGCTTATTTCTACGGGATTAGGATTAATCATTAGAGGAATAGATAACATAGTTCATAAAGCCGAACACATTAAAGAAGCTGCTGATGAAGCTAGACAAGCTATTCAAGATGCTAATTCAGAATTTGAAAATACTCAAAAAACTGTTTCTGATGTTAGTGAGAGATATGCTCAATTAGCGCAACAAGTTGGCAACTTAGGAACTGCCAATCAGAATCAAGGTGGTTTAAGCAATGGTGAATATCAGGAATTTCTTGATATTAGTAATCAACTTGCGGAAGTATTTCCAACGTTAACAAAGGGTTACACTGATAACGGTGATGCAATATTAGGTTTATCTGGAAATGTAGATACTATTGTTAGCTCCTTAAATGAGTTAGTTAAAGTTGAGCAAGATCTTGCAAATCAAAAAGTATTAGAAGGTATGGATAAGATTTGGCAAGATTTTGATATTAGTATAGCGACAGCCAAAGAAAATATTGAAGAAGTAAAACATACTCTTGATGGTACTTCTGGTAGTAAAATGGCTGCATCCGGTTGGCAAAAAGAACTTGATGTTTTTAATGCTCTTGTAGCAGGTAAAAAACCAAGGGCATATAATAGCCAAGATATCGATTCTGTTGTTACAGAAGAAGTATTTATAAAAGACGCTTTTAAAACAGCAAATGTAAATTATGATAAAATTGTTCGCAATGGAATTTTTCATGTAGAAGATTTGACAGATGCTGAAGTAGAAAAAATACGTGGCGCATTTCAAACTATTAAATCTAATTATGAAGCTGAAATAAAAGGCTACGAAAACGAAATAAAGAAACAAAATTTCGAGATGGGTAAATATGTATCACAGTCAATTAAGACTGGAGGATACTATGATTCATTAAATGATGTTGAACAAAAAATCGCCGAAGGCTATGTATTAAATCTTGATTATGATAAATTACTTGAAGAAAACGGTGATTGGGAAACTACGTTTAATAGAATTCAAGATAAGCTTAGAAGTACTTTTGAACAAATTACTCCAGCTAATAAAGCATTATTACAAAAGTATTATTCAGATATGTTTTCTATTGACCTTAGCGAAGGTAGTTATCAAGATAATCTAAATCAGATTATGAATTATGCTAGATTAATTGTTCAATTACTTGGAGCTGAGTTTAGTGAATTTGATATCTTACAAGCTTTAGGATTAGATTCTGCGTTTGAAAAGAGAGATACCGCAAGACAAAAGCTTGGTTATACAGATCAAGTAAAAGAAGGATATCAAGCAAAAAGAAACGCTGATATTGATGGTTTTCTCTCATCTTTATCATCTGATGAATTAGATAAATTTAATGTAGACTTTTCGTTTGACAAAGATGCAAGTATTGAAGAAATAGCTAAATTATGGGATGAATTTCAAAACTATGTTGATGAAAATCCTATAGATCCTAACTTCAAAGAATCTTCTGCTGTAGACTCAATGGCTGATATGAAAAAAGCCGTAGGTAGTCTTAGTGATTTGTATAATCAAACGGTAAAACAAGTGTTTGCGGAAGGTCAAGCAACTGGATTTGCCGACCCTGATTTACTAAATAATGTAGAATCTGCTTTTTATAAATTTAGTGAAGAACTTAAAAAAGAAGGTAATGATGCTGCGGCAAATGAGATTAATAAAGCACTTGAAGATTTCGAGAAAACATTAGTAGAATTTCCGAATGATGCAGATAAAGCTCAAGATGCTATTGATAATCTTATTACAAAATATGTAGACCAAACTGATGTTATTAAAAATCTCAAAGATGAAAATAAAGAATGGTCTATTGCTCAACTTGAAGCAATGGGTATTACTAATGCTGAAGAAGTTGTAATGTCTAGACTTAGTAAACAAGTTAAAGCAACCCAAAATGCTTTAAATCAATTATCTAAAGCATTAGATAAATATAATAATGCACTAGAAAGTGGAGATGAGTCTGCAAAAGCTGATGCAATAGCCGGATTAGTAGATCCTACTAAAGAAGCATTAACTATTCGAGATGCGGAGGGTAATGCGTTAAAAGATGGCTCTAATGATTTTATAGATAATCTTAATCAAGGTTTTGTTCAGGCTCATTTAAAAGATGTTCAGGCGATGGCTGAAGGAGATGTTGAAGCACTTAATCGTGTAAGACTTGCGGCAGCCAAAGGTGCTGTTATGGAGGTTACCACTAACGTACCTACAGAAGTAGCAGAACAACAAATCCAAGGTCTTATGGATATGGTAGCTCAAGCTGATGCTATGAATATTGAGCCTGGTGCTAGTATCGATGATTCTGCATTTATTGCTACACTTAACGAAATGATTCGTAGTGGTCAGGTTACTGTTGAACAAGTTAATGCTGCATTCCAAAATATGGGATATGAGGCTAAGTGGAAATCTAATCCTGGTACGATGAAAGTTCCAGGAACTGCTCATGCTACTGCTATTCCAACCTCTGCTGGTAAGAATCCTGGTAAAGTTGTTACTTGGGATTTCAAAGAAGAAAAAGTTGACTTTCCATCGCTTGAAATTATCACTAAAAAAGGTTCATCTGGTGGTGGTGTAGGTGCTCATTATACTCCTCCTTCTGGTGGTAGTACCGGTGGAGGTGGTGACGGCGGCGGAGGAGGCGGAAGTAATTCTGCCGATAAAGACAAAGATGAAGCGCAAAAGAATGCTGCTGAATCATTTGATTGGATTGCCGTATATATCCAACGTATTGAAGAGGAAATTGAGAGACTTGATAAAGACGCAACTAATGTGTATAAGAATTGGGAAGATCGAAATAAATCTCTTGCGAAAGAGATGTCTGAGGTTACCAAACAAATTAAAGCACAAGAAGTTGCCACAAAAGAGTATGCTCGTAATGCCCAATTGGTTAGTGCTACTGGTTCAGTCTTATCTGAAAAACAAGCTAAAAAGTTAGATAAAGCCGAAGAAGCCTGGACAGACGAACTTCAAAAGAAAATTATAGGTGGTAAATATACTACTACTAAGAAAACTAAAAAAGGCAAGACTAAAAAGGTTTTTAATACTAAAAAGCTTAAAAAGGATTTAGGCGATTCTTATAATGGTTATGTAGAAGCTGCGGCTGAAGAATTATTCGCAATTGTCAAGAAAAATAATAAAAAGAAAAAGAAAACCAAAGTACAAAAAAATATTATTGTTGGTAATAATAAACCAAAGAAGTCTGATTACGATGGAAATACCGCACAGTATAAAGCTGATCTAAAAGATTGGAAAGAAGCTCAAAAGGTATGGGCAAAGGGTACTTACCAAAAGAAGATTCGCGAAGGTACTATGACTGGAAAAGACATCGAAGATATTACAAATAAATATCTTGTAGATGCAATAAACAAAGAGACAGAAATAGTACAAAAAGAAATTGATGCAAAAGATAAAATTCAAGAACTTCGCATTCAACTTTCCGACCTTAATAAACAAGAGCTTGACAATATTATTGAAAAATGGGATCAGATTCTCGAGATTTCAGAAAAACAAATAAGTCTTTTAGATACTTATATGAATCGCGTCGAGACAGTGGGTTATTGGTTAAATGATAAATTCTATAAAGAACAAAGAAATCTTTTAAAAAAAGAATTATCTGATAGTGAAAAAGAATACAATGAAGCTGTTAAAAAATATGAATCATGGAGAAAAAAATCTATTGATGAAGGTGGATTTGACGTTAATTCGGAGGCAGCTCGTGAAGCACAACAAACACTTTTAGACACATATAATAAAGTTCAAGATATTAAAAATGAGCTTTTTGAAATTGACAAAAAAGAACGTGAATTATCATGGGAAAAATTTGATTGGCTCGAAGAAAAACTTGAAGACATTACAAATGAAGCACAAGCGTTACAAGAATTATTAACGCTTAATAAGACCATGGACGATTATGGATTCTTCAATGAACGTGGAATGGCAAATCTTGCTATGCTCGGCACTGAATATGAGGAGTCTGTTCGTAAGGTTCAAGATTATGCTAAACAACGTGAAAAGTTAAATCAACAACTCTCAAAAAATCCTTTACTTTCTCTTAATCGAGATTTCAAAGATGAAATGGATAAGGTTAACGAGGGTTATCGTGATGCATATAAAGAATTAGCTTCTAATCTTCAGAATATTTCATCTGTGTTTAAAGAGAGCATAGATCAAAATCTGTCGAATCTCAAAAAGATGATGGACGAATATAAGTCTACATTAAGTGCTGCTAAAGATTTGTATGATTTTAACAAGAATCTAGGCAATCAGACTAAAAATATCGAAAATCTTCGTAAGCAACTTGTAGCATATCAAAGTGATGACTCCGAGGCTGCTCGTAAGCGTAGACAGGAATTAACTAATCAACTTACTCAAGCCGAACAACAGTTACAAGAAACTGAATGGGACAGATATATTTCTCAGACTGGCGAAATGCTTGATAATCTTTATAGCGATTATGAAGAGAATCTTAATAGTAGATTAGATAATATTAGTAGTCTTATAGATGAACTTATTATAGAAGTTAATGGTAATCCTAATTTGGTAAGTACGGGTATTACCTCTATAATGAAGGAGTTTGGTATAGATGTTGATAATTTTGAGAAGTTCACCAAACAAGACAATCAAAAAATATTGTCTGGAATTAATGAGGGAAAACTTGCTCAAGATGGTTCAAAAATACTAACTCAAACTGAAAATGTTAATAAAAACATATTAAATACGGAAGATGCTTTGAACAATATTAATGTACAAAAACAATTGTTCGATGGCGACAAAACAATTAAGTTTGATGAAAAAACAGGAGCTATATTAGTTAAAGATGTTGTCACAGAAGAGGTAAAAAAAGATGCAGAGAAAAACAATGCTAATAAAACTCCTACTGCAACAACTACTACTCCTACTACAACCACTACTTCTAAAACAAATACCGACGCTAAAAAAGCAGTTAATACCGAACAGATTAACGCATTAAAACAGCAGATAAGTACATTAAAAGACCAAAAGAAAGTTTTAGATGATTCAATTAAAGCTGGTACGGTAAAAGGCAATGATAAGGAAAATGCAAAAAAAGACTCGCAAAACATCCAACTCCAAATAGATAATTTGCAGAATCAAATTAATAGTCTTACTGCCGAACAAAATGGAAGTACTACAACTAATACCGCCGCTGCTGACGCTGCTAAAATCACTTCTTTAATAGGACAATTAAAGAACCTAGAAAGTCAGAAAGCTGGCAAAGATAATTTAGCATCTAGGTTAAAAGGTTCAGAGCAAACTAAGGTTCAAAAAGAAGCTCAAGTTTTACAGGCACAAATACAAGATATCAGAAGACAACTTCATATTCTTGGCGCACCTGGTTATGCTACTGGTACAAAACATGTACCTAATAATCAGCTTGCATGGACTCAAGAAAAAGGACGACAGGAGTTTATCTTCCGTTCATCAGATGGTGCCATGCTTACCCCACTAGGTCAAGGTGATATGGTCTTTACGAATGAAATGTCCAAGAGACTTTGGGAAATTGCTTCTAGCGATATTGCGCTCACTGGCAAAAACACAAAGCTTCCGAACATTAATAGTAACAACCATAGTACTGTAAATCTAGATAGTCATATTAATATTACCCTACCGAATGTAAATGATTATGATAGCTTCAAACGTGAATTACAAAATGACCCAAAATTCGAAGGTTACATACAAGAAATTACAATTGGACGTGCGATGGGTAATAACACATTGAATAAAAGGAAATATTAATTATATCGGAGTGGTGACAATTTGTCACCACTCCTTTTCTAATTTGGAGGTATATATGTTAGATGAAAAAAATAGGCTTAAGAGACAAAATCTTAAATTAAAAGAAGAGAATAGAGAATTAAAAGCGCAGATATCAGAATTAAATAAACAGCTTAATTATTACGGCGAAAGAGTTCGTATACTCGATGAAAAAGAAAAAGAATTTAACGACTTGCTGACACATGTAAAATTTCAGCAAGTAGAATATCAGCGAATTTTAGAACAAGTCAAACGATTAAAAATGGAAATGGAAAAGCAAAAAAAGAAATAAGGGAGGTGTAATCGCATGATAAAAGATTTCATATTCGATGGTCAGGCATTGTCCGATTTTGGATATATTGCGATTTTCGAAAACTCCGAAGATGTAATAGAGGTATCTGCAATGCAGTATGAAAACATAAAGGGCGCATTATCAGATATATCCCATCGAGTATCGTATAATTACGAACAGAATTACACTTCGACATTTTTAATTATAAAAAGTGAATGTGAAAATAACGAAGATGAGTTGTGGATGACTCACGATGACATATCGGAGATGACCAGATGGTTAGCTCGCAAACAGTATAAATGGTTTAGATTTATCGATGAAGATGATGATGACGAGATATGGTACAAGGTGCAGGTTAAAGTTAGTAAAGAATATATTGGTGACAGAGTTCTCGGACTTCAGTTAACTGTAACGGCAAATGCCCCATATGGATTTACGAGAGAAATAAAAAAGAAAATCCAGGATTCGGAATTTACTATAAATGCAATATCTGATGAAGAAGGATATATATATCCGGATATGGAAATTACGTGTATTGTTCCTGGTAAACTTATCATAACTAATAAATATGATAATAGAGAAACCGTTGTTAATAATTGTCAACAAGATGAAATTATTACGATAAGCGGCGGAGATTGTTTACAGATAAGTAGTAGTATAGCCAATCGAGATTTCTCAAAGGATTTTAATTATATATTTCCAAGATTATGTTGTAATTATGGTAATACTAAAAATGTTATTTTAACATCTTTGGGAATATCACATGAATCGGTATCTTATGAGGTTGCTCCTCCAATTACTCTCTCATATCGCGGAATAAGAAAGGTGGGATTTGATCGATGAATAAATTTACTTATAACATGTTTTACGAGATTGAAAAGCCCACCGTTATACTCTCTTCCGTACATCATAAACATTATGGTGTACTTGAGAATATAGACATGGATTCTTTTCAATGTAATTTTAATATGAACTCTGCACAAGAGATTTCTTTCGATGTTTATAAATACATGGATGAACATTTGTGCAGTCTATGGGATAAACTTATCAGTTTTAAATACATATATATTCCAAGCCATAACGAATACTACAAAATAGATGTAACGCTTGACCAAGATAATAAAACTGTCAAACATATTACCGGTACATCTGCTGGCGAATTTGAATTAAGTCAACGTAAGATATTAAGTTTGGAAATAAACACAGCATCAGATTTAACATATTATGAGCAGAAAAATCCAGACACGGGAGAATACGAAGAAATTCCTAGTCCGGAAAATACTAAAACAACTAAATTATATGACCCTGATGATACACACAAATCACTGCTCCATCGCGTTATTGCAGACAGAGCACCTGATTGGAGTATTGGTTATGTAGATGAAACGGTGGCGAATAAAGAACGTATGTTCTCTGTGTCAAATCAGACTATATATGATTTTCTCACTAGTACGGTGGCGACCGAATTAGATATATTATTCAAGTTCGATTCAGTCAACCGTGTTATTTCTGTATATGACCTACTTAACTACTGCGAAGATTGTGGAGAACGTGGCGACTTTACAGATAAGTGTGACAAGTGTGGTGGAACTAATATACGCCGTGGTTATGGCGAAGATTCACACATATTTATTTCTGCGTCTAATTACGCCAACAAGATTACAGTAGATGGTGATGAGGGCAATGTAAAGAATTGCTTCCGTGTTATCGGTGGAGATGACCTTATGACTGCCACGGTAAAGAATTGCAACCCTGCCGGCAGTGAATACATTTATAAATTTTCGGAAGCAGATTATGACGATATGCCAGATGAACTGGTGCAGAAATTGAAGGATTACGCCGAGGAATATAAACGATATGAAAACGGCGACGATATTGTTACTCCTCCGATTCGTCCGTATTCGGATATTACAAAAGATTATTATAATGCATTAACAGAATATTATTATTATAAAACAAGTATGATGCCGAGAACAGATGAAAACGGTGCGGACATAGGACATTGGAAACCTACTACTGATGACGACCATCCGCAGACTTATAATGTGGGGCAGACTTGTTATACTATTACTCTTCCATCCTATTGTCATTTAGTGTGTGTGGAAGCTGGACAATCTGGGCATACAGAATTCGACTGTACAGATGTCATTCTGCCTAGCGATCCTACTGAAGAGGTAATAATAGACGAACATGATTTCGATCCTACGGCTACTGTTAAATGGAAGGTCGTTAGAAATATAGTAAGTATTCCGTTGGCAAACCAAGCTTTAAATGATATAAAAACATATGTGGCGAAGTCTGATACTATAGTATATTTTGAAGATTCTTTTCCAGTTGGAGTAACTACTACTCCTCAAACATTTACTACTATAAATAAATATGTTAAAGATTTACTCGCTACAGTTGTCAATCCATTATTTAAAATAGAAATATTAAACAGTGGTTCTCAAACAAGTAATTGGGAATCTGTAGATAGTAAAAATGGTATATTAAGTTTTTACCTACAACTTACTAATACAACTAATCCAAAGGATGTTGCGAGAACTATAGAAAATGATACGTGGTATGCGTTAAATATAAAATGTTGTATTGCTGACAGTATTAAGCAACACCAAGAATATATGCAAGAATTGGTCGAGAAAAGACTTAATAAAAAAGACGAGAATTTTACGTCTATTTGGCAGACTGAAAAACGTAAAGCAGACGGTCAACAGTTAAGCGGTTCTTCCGCTACTATAGATTTAGGATTTGTTCCGCAGTATGTGGTTGTTGAATATACTACTAGTGATGGACATTACACTAGAATACATAATTATGACGGTACCGAAACAGGTAGTGGTGGTACTATTAGTATTGTTGATACTTCTACTACTAAAGGTTTTAGTTTTACTTCAACAAAAGCTGATGTGTTAATATATTATACCGCCGTGTCAGATGCTGATTTTGCCGGTGTAATACAACAGTACAGTTTGGATTTACTTAATGGTTTTATGGAATCTTACTATGATTGTAGAAACGTTTTGATTTCTAATAAAATCACCGACCCAGAATCACGAGATTTTCACGGTGTAGACTTATACAGTACTATGTATGAACCATATAATCATAAGATAAAATTATTGGAAGCTGAAATAGCTGAACGTGAGCGAACTGTAAAGAAATATTATAATAGTAGAACTCAAATAGACGACGGAAATGATATTCCTGTCGGTAACAATCTGCCGTATGATCCAGAAATGCCTGAAGGTTTAGTTCAGCAGTACGGTGCTGAAATGCAAGCAGTTAATGATGCTCTAAATATGCAGAAATTTCTTAAAGATGAAACTGCCGAAGATCCCGATTGGATGTGGAAGACGTTATTTAATTATCTTCGTGAGGGAGAATATCAAAATAGCAATATCATATCCGATGGTTTGGCAAATAATACTTTGGTTGAATATGCTAAAGAGTTACTAGATAAGGGTAACAAAGAACTTGCCAAAGCTACAGAATTACAGTATTCACTAACGGATGAATTAGGAAATCTTTTGAATACCGAAGATTTCGCGCCATTTAAAGACAAGTTTAATCTTGGCGATTATATAATCTGTGGTATTGGCGACAACAAAGATAATTTAGATGTAGATGATCACAACTATAAACTGCGCCTTATATCACTCTCCTACACTTATGGTAGCCCAGAGAGCGTGTCTGTGACTTTCGCAAATGTAACAAAAATCAAAAATTACTTTAGCGACACCCAAGATATATTAGCACAAGCTAAGTCTATGGGTACTTCTTATACTGCGGTAACTCATCAGGTTGAGAAGAATGCTGACACTACTGCTACTATTAATTCGTGGAATCAGAATGGATTAAATTCCGCACTAACAAGGATAATGAATAACAGTCGTGAGGAAGTCACTTATGATAATAGTGGTATTCTTATTAAACAGTATGATTATGACTATGATGAAACTAAAGATAATAAGACATACGGTGATGAACAGCTTAGACTAACTCATGATATTCTATGTTTCACCAAAGACAATTGGAAAACGGCAAGTCTCGGATTAGGCAAACAAGATTATATTTATTATGATAATAATGGTGTTCGTACATCTGGAACGGATTACGGAGTTATTGCTAAATTCGTGGACGCTGGATTCATCAGAGGTTCGCAGTTTATCGGCGGCGAGTTGTATAGTGATAAGACTTATGATGATAATGGTACTGCAAAACCAGTTACTCATATGAACTATAATAATGGTACATTTGAGATGGCTGAGGGAAGAATAAAATTTTATTATGATAGTGATCAAAATCCACAGTTAGATATTAAAGCCAACGTTGAAATTCAAGGTGATATCACTGTTAAGGATACTAATAATAGAGAAATATTTAAAGCAGATGTCGCTAATCATTTTGCAAAAATAGGTGGATGGACTGCTGGAGCAACAAATTTATGGATTCAAAATGGAACTAATTATGTAACATTTAGTGATGGGTCTAACAATCACCAAGATGTTATTGTTGTTAGACAAGGTACAGAAGGAAATTATACTTATCCATTTCATTTACACGCAGACGGCAGAGTTGTTTGTAGTAAACTTACGGCAACCGGAACTATTACTGGTAGTACTATAACTGGTAGTAGTTTTGTTAATGATGGTAGCTACTATACTACTACAATTTCTTCTGATACTTTTGAAATTTCGGGTAAAGATACTCAAGCTGATAATAAGATAATAATTACTGTTGGTTCTTTTGATCCATCTGATTTGAGTTTATGTAGTGGTACAATAAGTGCTAGTGGGCAAGGTAAAGAATCTCGGCTTACTGGTCAGACAGTAATTAGTCCACGATTTTCAATATCGGGTAGAGCAAATAATATACCTAGTACTATAACCGGTTATCCACCATATTGTGGTTATTTATATGCGGTCGGTAATGATACAAATGGATATTATGGTAGACTGAGCTTAAATGGTAATGGGGCTGATATACTTATTAATGATACGTCTATAACAAAATTTGTCGCAAATGAAAAATATGACATTGATTGGTATGGTGGAGCATTAGTTACTGGTGGTGGTAAAGAAATACATTTTACATTACCATTACCTAAAAATGCATATGGACGTACGGTTACCTCTTCGTTAAATGCAACTGCTTTATATGATGGTAAATATATAATAGGAAGTAGTTCTGGCGCACATTATGCTGCCATTACTCCTACTATTTCTGTCCAATCAGATGGATATGCTTTAAAGTTTTCTTTAACAAAAAGCAGTGCTTATGCTAATGCTCCAACATATGGTTCGGTGGGTATTAGAGTATTTGGAACACTTACATTTACATAATAAGGGAGGTGAAAGCTAATAATGAATAACATTCAAGAAATAACTTTAGATATAATGAATAATAAGACATATGAATATATCTATACTAAACAGTACGATGTTGGTCGTACTGTTATTTTTCATATAACTGAAGATGGCGAGCCTTGGGGAGAATCAGATATTTCTGTAGTATTCCAACTTAAGAAGCCTGACGGCTATGTGATTATAGATAATGAACTAGAATTTAATGCTGCGGATAAAACGGTTACTTTAGTTTTAGATGAACAATGTACCGCAGTTGCTGGAAGACTCCCTTATCAGCTTACATTTGTAAAAGATAACGTAATACTTTCTACAGTGTCGGGACGTATAGTTTGTGAAAAAGCTGTAGTACAGAGAGATGAAGTAAAAAGTAAAAGTAGCGGTAATCTGATTGAGGATTTAATTAGTCTCTACGAAGACAACGTCTTTCAGGCAAGACGAGTTGCATTACTCGCATCTAATTGGCAGAACAATCAACAGATTGTGGAAGTACCTGGAGTTATTCCAGACGAACAGCATCAGCTTGTCATTGTACGTCCTGCTAATGAAAGTATACGTGCATATAATAATTCAGATATAATTTGTTCAGAGCAAGGTACGGGTACTCTCTCATTTGAGTGTGTCACCGTACCATCTGAAGATATAGACGTGTTTGTTGTCGTCCAAGGTATAGATTCTAGGCTTGGGAATATAGCATTTACTTATTCTAGCGTTGCTCCAAATAAGTATGATCAAAACGAAGATGACGTTTGGATTCAAGATTATGGTGACGGAGAATACTCGGCAGAATTTATGCAGACTACCGATGGCAGTGATCCTTGGAGAACGCCATCCTCGGTGGTTGTTAATCCTAAATTAGATAGTGGTGTTAATATTGCCGACATTATAGTAGACGATGTTACTTATCCATTATTTGCGCCAACTAATACTTATAATACACTAAGAATAGATGACGAAAATGGAGATATTGTATTAACAAATAATACAACATGGGATGGAGAACACGCATCTCTTAAGGCTGCCATTATGGCATTACAAGGTGGCGGAGGCGGTGGAGTTACAACCGTACATCTTTCACCTGACGAGTACGCTGCTCTCACGCCTGAGCAGAAAGAAGACACTTCGAAGATATATTTTGTAGATGAGGAGGTAAATAATGTATACAATATTAGTTAATAAAGATTTATCACTGACTACCTCTGTTAAGACTACTCTTATACGTAATACATCTACCGATGAAATCTGGTTTTTATGGAAATCACCTACTTCAGATACCTCTGAGAACACGCAGGAGACTCATACGGACGTTGTAGAAGAAGAATCGACAAATCCATCGATTACAACAGAAATCAGTTATACGGCTCTTCTACGATATGAAACTAATAATATACTGAAAACCGATTCACTCATAACTGATGATGAAACATATAAGGGGCGTGAGAGATTTATTCTCCCACGCTCTTCTTCATTTTTTAGTAACCGTGGAATGGTTCAGTTATGGTTGGAAATAGTAACGGATACTGTAACTACAACTACTACTTATGATGAAGAGACTGGTGAGATTATAGATGAAACTACCGAAACAAAAACTGAAACATTTACCACTCTTCCTACTACTCTGTTTATAGAGGAAATACCTCATAGCGGACATTGTCCTCATCGTAGAGATGGCAATATTATTCGTATTACAAGAGGTGATAATCTCACTGTTACTGTTACTCTTACGAATGATGACGGTCGCCCATACGAACCAGTCGAAGGAGATGTTGTATTGTTTACGGTTAAGAAATCAGCAAAAGCTTCCGAAGTTCTTATACAAAAAGAAATAGATATACATAATCTCGTACTAGATTTAGTTGAGGCTGATACTGAAAATTTAGCGTTTGGAGAATATAAATATGAAATTGAGGTAATTACTGCTCTAGGTGAACACTATACGGTAATTAAAAATACACCATTCATAATAACGGAGGAATTACACTAATGGAAATTAACGGAAAAGTAACTACTCGTCAGGCTATTAGTGGTAACTTAAATTATAATTCAAGTAGAGTAATTACCAATGATTATAATCTGTTAATTAATCATCCTTCTATTGGTGGTGTTGAGTTGATTGGAGACTTATCTCCTGCACAATTGGGTATTCCTAAGATGTTTTATGGCACAACAAAATATTTCAATGATCAACCAACACTTATTACGATTAAAGGAGCTTTATATATATATTCGGATTATATGGAAGATGGTGAAGGTAATTATATACCAGGAATAAAAGTTGGAGACGGAAAAGGATATCTTATTGATGCTCCGTTTGTAACTGATCCATATTATGACCATATTATTAATCAAGTTATTCATATAACGCCTGAAGAAAGACAAAAGTGGAATGAAAAAGTTTCAGTATATGTAGATATAATTAACCCTGAAAAATTGGTATTTACAACAGATTAGCAAAGGAGGAAAAAATGGCTGATTTAAGTAAAATTAAACTACCCTCGGGTTCTGAGTATAATATAAAAGATTCTGTCGCGCGTGAAATGATAGCTGCGCTTAATCAGTTTACATACGAAGTAGTTAGTACACTTCCTACGGCTTCGGCAGAAACAATGTATATAATATATTTAAAACTTGCTAGTGTAGCAGGAAGTGACGATGCTTATGAGGAATTTATAACGATAGATAAAGGAGTAGATGTTAATCCTAGATATGTATGGGAAAAGATGGGAACTATTACACCGCCTGATCTTTCTGATTATGTTAAACACGAAGAATTAGGTAATCTTGCATATAAAGATACTGCAAGTGGTACTGTTGCTATACCTAAAACATACACTACAAATACAAGTGTAGAAACATCAGAGAGCAAATCAGTGAGTGTTAGTGGTACTACTACTGGCACTGTCAATCTAACAAAAGGAACTGTAGATGTTAAACCAAATTCAACCGGAACTGCTGCAAATAAGTATACTCCGGCAGGTAGTGTATCTTCTAGTTTCACTGGAACAGCATCAAGCGGAACTATAAGTGGTACGGCTACTGCTCCTACTATCTCAGTTAAAACCGCTGGTGCAACTGATAAAGTAACTGGAATTACAAGCATTGGTTCAATGCCAACATATACAGTTTCCGATGAAGTTTTGACTATTACTGCCGGTGCTACGCCTACTGCTGATACGGAAAAAACATTTAAAACCGGAGATGCTGCTTATCAAGCAGGAACATCAACTGTTTCAGGTTCATGTTCAGTAACTCCAAGTGGCAGTGTAAGTTCATCATTTACTGGTACTGATACCTATCTTAAAACCGCAGTTGAAGTCGGCACTGGTGCTTCATTTACCGGCGCATCAATGACAAGTACGGGTTCGGTCGAAGTACCAAAAACATTTACTTCTACAACGACAACGACGACAACAGAAGATAAGACAGTCACGGTTTCATAATAAAACAATGATTTTATTGGAGCTGTTACGCTACAAAAAATGGCGTACAGCTCCTTTTTTAATTAAGGAGATAGAATGAAAACTAAGCCTAAGGTTAACTTAGCGGGGCAAGAATGTAATGGGCTAAAAATACTATATTACGCTTGTATCCAAAACAAGCATGGGATGTGGGCAGTGTATTGTCCAATATGCAAAGAATATGATTTAAAAAGAACGGATCAACTCAATGTGAAAAGATCTAGATGTGCTAATGAATATTACCACAGAAATTTAATAGGACGAAAATTTGGAAAACTTACTCCAATTAAAATAATAGAAAATAATCGACATAATGGATACGATAGATATTTGTGTTTGTGTGATTGTGGGAGCTTTCACGAATTTTACGGATATGATTTAATTCAAAAAAATATAACCAATTGTGGTTGTCAGAAATCATATGGGGAATACAAAATTAAAACTATATTAAATGAAAATAATATCAAATATGTGAATAATAAATCATTTAATAGGTGCAGATTCCCGGATACAAATTGCAGAGCTTTTTTTGATTTTTATATAAACGAAGAAAATAAATTTTTTGTAGAATTTGACGGACTACAACACACAAGAGACAAAAGTAATCATTTTGGAAGTATGGAGAATTATGTAAAAACACATAATCATGATTTGTTTAAGAATCAGTGGGCATGGGATAATAAAATACCAATGAAAAGAATTCCCTATGAATATAGGAACGAATTGAGTCTTGATTATATTATGTCTAATAAATTTCTAATTACTCCAAAAAGTCATCCAGAGTGGTATCCTCCAAAAGACTTACCGTATCCATATTTTAATATTAAAACTATTTAGAAGGAGGATATAAATTTTGGAAAATATAAGTAAAATAAAATTACCGAATAATACAATTTACAATATAATAGATAATCAACCAGCCATTGGTTCATCAAGCGGAGAACTCTGTTCATTCTCCGATGGCTCAAATCTCCCCATGCCATCCCTCAAAGTCGGCATAGAACCAGTGCAAGACCTACATGGTTATGATGCACCTTGGGTTGGGGGAGCTGGGAAGAATAAGTTGCCGAACAATTTAACCACGGTAACAGCCTTTGGTGTGACCTATGTAACACAAGAAGATGGAAGTATTATTGCGAACGGAACTGCAACTGCATGGGCAAATGCACAGATTGCCACGGGCTTACTACTAAAAGGTGGAGAACAGTATATTCTATCTGGTATTCCAAATGTTAATGGGGCGTACATCACAATCGTTAAGGCAGATGGCACAAGTGGTTCTTGGTCGTCAACATATGCAACCCCGTCAATTAACATTTCTTTTGAAGAAGATACGCTTGTAAACGTTAGACTGTCGGCATCTATTGGCACTGTACTTAATAATGCAAAATACAAACCAATGATACGCCTTGCAAGTGTCACAGACTCCACCTTTGCCCCATACTCCAACATCTGCCCTATAACTGGACATACTGGGGTTAATGCGTTCGTGAGGGGGAAGAATCTACTTCCTATGACAGTTGATGGGATTAAGGCGGTTAATACTAGCGGAACGTGGACGGGCAACGCCTATGCCCTTAACGGTGTGACGTTTACGATATTAACGGATGATAACGGTAATATTACAGGAATAAAAGCTAATGGTACAGCAAATACAAATAGAGTTGACCTATATTTATTCAAAGCTCAAAAAATCGATATATATAATGGGAAAATATTATCGGGAATGCCATCGAATATAGACGGACAAAGGTTCTATATGGGACTTGCTATGGATGAAAGCCCGTGGACTTCATATACAGATAGAGGGAATGGAGTCACTATTGGAGATTATGATAGTAATATTTTGGGTAGCGTATATATTACCGCACGAAAAGACTATGAGTTAACAGATGTTATGGTTTATCCAATGTTACGCTTACCCGATGCAAGCGCAGATTTTGCCCCATACAACCCACAAAGCCAAACCATCCAAGTCTCTTGGCAAACCGAGGCTGGGGAAGTATACGGGGGATATGTTAATTTGGTTAGTGGGCAGTTGACAGTGGATAGAGCGAGTGTGGATTTGGGGAGTTTGAGTTGGAGTTACGATGCTACTATCAGAAGATTTAGTGCGACTGTTCAAGACAAAAAAATGCCAACCACAACACGAGGAGAAAGCATGCTGTGTAGCTGCTTTATCGTAATTGATGACGGACGAGGTATAGCCGAATTACCTAACGGTTGTGTGTATTCATCAGCGGGGTCATTATCTATATATATACACGATAATAGATATAGTGATGCAAGTACATTTAAAACGTCAGTAACAGGGCAAACACTTGTCTACGAACTCGCCGCCCCTATAATTTACCACCTCACTCCTATAGAAGTTAAGTCTCTACTTGGTAGCAATAATGTGTGGGCTGATACAGGAGAGATTATAGACTGTGAATATGTGAGGGACAAATATGATAGCATAACAGCCAAGATAGCGGAGCATGTAGATTGGACGGGTGTAAATAATAAGCCAACAATACCTACGGCTGTTAATAATGTCACACAGACTGCAACAACTGTTACATCGGATACAAAATATGAATTATTATTTAGTAACACAGCCGATAATACCAATCGAACCGAAGGTACGAGGAAGTCTTCTTTACTAACGTTTTCTCCTAAACCTGCTGGGGTAGAACTTACAATGAATTATGATGGGTCTAGACCTAATAATTATGGAGATATAACAATA
>AUXO011823863.1_pt1 | contig 18883 bp, 12 predicted proteins | sample 768731 | NCBI WGS metagenome assembly AUXO01 (sample SAMN02715735, study PRJNA202380) | gut metagenome | biome: sheep rumen | host: Ovis aries | place: New Zealand: Palmerston North
CCAGCTGGCATCTCTAACTTAGATAAAGCATCTACTGTCTTCTGAGATGGCTGTAAAACATCGATTAATCTCTTATGAGTTCTCTGCTCGAACTGTTCTCTTGAGTCCTTGTACTTGTGAACAGCTCTAAGAATTGTAACAACTTCCTTCTTTGTTGGAAGAGGTACCGGACCACTTACCTGTGCTCCTGTTTTCTTAGCAGTTTCGATGATTTTCTTCGCTGACTGATCGATCAACTGATGATCATAGGCCTTCAATGTAATTCTGATTACCTGATTTGCCATAAAAAAAGTCGCCTCCTTTTCGCACTTTCTAATAATAAGTACGACAAGCGGTGACTGTACACACTCCCACGTGTATCGCAACGTCTTATTCACAAAGAATAATCCATTCCTTACTACGTGTCATTTCTGCGGACTGCAGATGATATTTGGTACAGTGACTTGTCGCCAGATTCTCTCGTCAATGCAACTTGGCATTGACCTTGACATTCGCTCCACGGAAAACCTACATAATATGTAGCAACCTCACGCTTCACAGCTATCAATGTCACAGCAATGCCTAGTATACAGTATTTAATATAGAAAATCAATAAAAAATATTGTTTTTTTTTTCGTACAATCATTATAACAATACACTTATCTCTATACCAAGCATTTTATTCCAAAAACAAACTATTTTCTTATAATGATAGACATGTTAAAAGGTCATTTATTAATCTTAAATACAAAACAGACACCACTTAGTCTGTGATGCCTGCTTCTAAATAATATAATCTTATTTAACAATATGTATTCTAGAATAAATCCTCAAGAACGTCAGTCAAACTGCCAGCATTTTTCATTGTCTCAGGAAAGTATGCTACAACTCCCTTGCTCATGATATAGCCTGTAGCAAACATAAAAACAATAGTAACGCCTGTCATAACATAACAAAGTTTATCTTCATTGATAATACCTGTTAATGATGCATATACATAATAAATTGCTAAAATGTTGCCAAGATAAAATACAGAAAATCCATAAATTGGATTTATAAATGCAATAATAATACCAATAACAATAAATGGAATCACTGCTGCACTTCTTACACTCGTTACTGCAAGTGCCATCTGCAAATCAACATCCGCTTTTGCAATCTTTGCCCCCGCAAAAATAAGCAAGCAGTAAATTGCAGAAAAGAGTACTGAGAAGATTATTGTTAAGAAAAAGCCTTTTACTCCAGAGATTTTCATTTCATCTGATGAGAAAAATGAATATAACAATCCAATATAAGAATTAATCTTTGATGTAATCACTAATCCAAAGAGACCAGAAAGAATCGCCTGTACAACAATCAAAACTGCTGATACTGTTTTATCTGAATTTGATACGTACTCTCTGCCTGCGCTTGCTGGTGCCTTAAATATCTCCAAAAGCTTCTTCCATGCATTGCTTGCAACTACTTTTCCCTGCGCAACATACTGCTGCATCTGTTCTGTATTGAACTGATTCTGCTGTGCTGCATGATTATTTATCTGTCCATTATTTACATAACTGTTATCTGCATATTCATTATTTACCTGTCTATTTGCTGCCATGTTCATTTCCTGAACACTTCCCGGACATCCGCAAACTTCTCCCTCATTTAACTGTCTTCCACAGTATTTACAAAATGCCATTACTTAATTCTCCTTATCCTTATCCTTGTACTTTACAATAATTAATCTGCCATTGTCCCATTCACATCAAATACTATTGCTAAAACATACCGTCTGACATCCGCATTATATTATTTGCAGGCACATTTTATGTAAATGTTTCAATGTTTTTGTATACACCAAGCTGTTCCTCCTTAATAACTCTAATGCAATATTTTTCTGATATAGCATCAACACGCATTATAATTCAAAGTTTGGAACATTTCCCCCTTCCTCCTTTATTTAATTCATTTTCATAAAAAATAAATAAAAAATATGTATTTTTTATGAACTAACAAAATAACTATATCATAATCCCTCATTCATAGCAAGAATATTTCCTTGACCCTAATATACATCACTGCTGTGCAATCCGTTCTGCTAAATCATTTAAATATATCCAGCGGTTCATTTTCTCTTCCAATGCTGCTTCACAATCTGCCTTTTCCTGCATCAATTCATTCAGCTTACTATACTGTGTTGCTGCCACTGCAATATCCGCATCCAATGCTTCTATCTTTTCTTCCAACGCTGCAATCTCTTCATCAATGCTGTCATACTCTCTCTGCTCCTGATAAGTAAATTTCAACTTTTTCTCATGTGTGTTATAATTTTTCTTACCGTTGTCTGATATTGCTTCACCTTTCTTCTTTGGAGAACTTTTTTGAGACACATTATATATAGAAGAAACACATTTTTCATGATAATCACTAAATCCACCCTCATATTGTTTCAGGGTTCCGTCTTCAAATGCAAAAATACGATCTACAATACGATCTAAGAAGTATCTGTCATGGGAAACAGTGATGACAATTCCCGCAAAGACATCCAGATAATCTTCTAGAATCTCTAACGTCTCAATATCTAAATCATTCGTCGGCTCATCCAGAATCAATACGTTTGGCGCACTCATTAACACACTCAGCAAATACAGTCTTCTTTTCTCGCCACCGGATAACTTTGCAATCGATGTCCACTGTAACTTCGGTGGAAATAAAAACTTATCACACATCTGCGAGGCTGAAATCAGTCCATCTGCAGTCGGCACATACTCTCCGATTCCTTTCACATATTCAAGAACAGTTTCTTTCTCATTCAGTGGTTCATTCTCCTGCATAAAATATCCAATACGAACCGTTTCCCCAATCTCTACATTACCGGAATCCGGTTGTTCCAAACCTGTAATAATCTTCATCAATGTCGATTTGCCGCAGCCATTTGGTCCTATAATTCCAATTCTGTCATCTCTTAGAAAAATGTATGTAAAATCATGAATATATTCATGCCCATTGAAACTTTTACTGATATTATTTAATTCGATGGTCTTTTTGCCTAATCTGCTCTTAATAGAACTCATTTCCAACGATTGCTTCTCAAATCTCGCTCTTGCTTCTCTAGAAGCTGTCTTCATATCTTCATAACGATCTATCCTCGCCTGCTGCTTTGTCGAACGTGCTTTACATCCTCTGCGAATCCACTCTAATTCTGTTCGTAAAATATTACTTCTCTTTGCTTCCGTTGCGCGTTCAATTTCCTCTCGTTCTACTTTTCTTTCCAAAAATCCTGAGTAATTGGTATCATAACGGTATAATGCACCACGATCAATTTCCACAATGCCATTCGTTACATTGTCAAGAAAATAACGATCATGTGTTACCATAAGAAGCTCTCCTTTGAACTTCTGAATATATTCTTCAAGCCAGATAACCATTTCATTATCCAAATGGTTCGTTGGCTCATCTAATATGAGAACTTCTGTCGGTTCTACTAAAGTTTTCGCAAGTGCCACCCTTTTTTTCTGCCCACCGGACAATGTCTGTACATCTGCATCCAAATTTGTAATTCCCAATTTATTTAAAATAGTCTTCGCCTGTGCCTCACTGCTGTCCTTTTTTCCTCGTAATACAAATTGTAAAATAGTATCATTTTCTAAAAACTCCGTATTCTGTGGCAGATACGTAACTGTAACTCCCTTTCCTTTTACCACCTGCCCCGCATCTGCCTCTTCCATTCCGGCAATAATTTTTAAAAATGTTGACTTTCCAGTTCCATTGACTCCAATCACACCAATTTTGTCACCTTTATTGACACCTAACGTCACTTCATCAAACAATACCTTTTCGCCAAAAGATTTACTTATCTTTTCTACATTTAATATATTCATAAATCCTGTTCCTTCTATATTATAATTATTCTCTTATATTATTATCTATATATAATATATTTCTAACGCTGCCCTTTTTAATCGTTTCACATTAAAATAAACGCATAAAAACTTAGCAATACGAACTATCCGTATATTTTTAACGATACCGCAGCATATTATGCCAATTAATGGCGATACAATTCCCGAAACTTCTCTGCCATTTCCGGATTTGTCTTTTCTAAATGTGCAAGATGTTCTTCTCTTCGTTCAACCATATGCGCATAAGCTTTTGGATTCTTTTCCTGAAAATGCCGTGCGATATTTGCTCTGTGACTGCTCAAAATTCGAATTGCTTCCGGATTAATCTGACTTAATTTTTTCTCAATCACAAGACGTCTTCGTTCAATCTTTTCTTCTAATTCTTCTGCATTTTTACTGCTCAATGCCAACTCAGACAAATGCATTTCCAAACGTTCCAGCAACTCATCTTCATCGAACAAACCGAAACGTCCCCAGGAAACATTCTGCTCAATCATCTCTATTCCACTATCTTTATCGATTGCATCCAACATTTCTCCTGCAAACTGTTCCATTTTTGCATCTGTATCTGCACCAAATGCCCATTCAATTTCAGCTAATTGTTCATTGCTCTCAATAATGACCGTCCCCTTATCATCATCACAGCCTGCACACGGATACGGCTTCTCTATTCCTGCATCTCGAAGTGCTAAGGACATCGTTCGTCTCACAACTCCCATTTCCACCAATTCTTCCGCACCAAAGGTACGCAGCTGATCATTTACACTCCCTACATGACCGGTAATGTAAAATCGAATTCCTTTTTCCTGCAATTGGTGATAAATAATTAACAATCTGTCCGCTGCCGTAATATCCACGCTGGTAATTCCCGTGGCATCCACGATAAAATTCTTCGTATCCGGTTGGATTGCCTCTTCAATATCCTGCTGAAACGTATTAATATTTGCAAAAAATAACGCTCCGCTAAACCGGTAGAGCACCGTTTCCTTAATTGGTCTTGTATTCCTGTTCCTTCCTAAGTTATAAAATCCACGCTGTCCCGGAATAATTCCTAAAAATGTTCTCGGCGGCACCACTGCACGCATAATTACTGCAATAAATGACAAAATCACGCCAATGATAACACCGTAAATCGTACCAAGTAATAATACTCCTAGAAACGCAGCCATAAAGATAGTAAACTCTGTGCGATCTGCTTTGGCTAATTTTTTAGCCATTTTTATTTCTAAGATTCCATATAAGGCACATAATACGATTGCCGTTAATACCGGCACTGGCAAATATTGGATGAATCCCGTTCCAAATAACAGCAAACATAACATTGTAAGTGCTGCAACAACTGACATCATCTGCGATTTAACACCAAATTGATCCGCAATTCCGGTTCTCGACACACTACCGCCAACCGGACAACATCCCGTCAGTCCTGACGCAAGATTTGCTGCTGCATACGCAAGTATTTCACGATTATTATTCACTTTATAATTGTATTTTTGCGCATAATTATTGGTAGAAAGCAGACTAATCGCTACAATTACAATCGCTACAATCAAACCTTCTACAATAAATGTTTCCATATGTTGTGAAAAATAGGTTATATCCGGCATTACAATCTTAGGCAAACCAGACTGTACCTGTGGAAGCATTGCAATTCCATATTTTTTTAATGAAAAGAATCGACAGACAACCGCACTAAGCAGCATAAGCACAACCGACATTGGCACCTTAGGAATATATTTTTTTGAAACCATAATAATCGTAATTGTTGCAACACTCAATAAAAGTGAAGGAATATTTATTTTTGTTAATTGTTTCACAATATTTACAATCAACGCAATCCCTTCTCCGGTTCCCGGCTTTCCGCCAAATAGTTTCGGTACCTGCATTAAAATAATCGTTAAACCGACACCTGTGATAAATCCACCCATTACCGGTGTCGATATGTAATTTACAAATTTGCCGACACGCAATAATGCAAACAGCAATAACCATGCTGTTGTTACAAATGTCAGTAATGGTACGACATGCATTGCCTCTTCTGATTCTGCAACGATTCCCAATGATGCAAGAACACCACCCACCAATGCTGCCGGTGCTGCATCTACACCAAATACAAACTGCGGCGATGTTGAGAATATACCAAAACACAGTATTGGCAGCAATGAGCCATACAATCCATAAACAACCGGTAAACCTGCTACCTGTGCATATCCCATAGAAATCGGAATGGATACTAGTGCTACAATAATACCTGCCACAATATCTTTGGGCAAGTAAGACAATTTATAATTTCGAAACATACAAATCTCCTTTTTCTAAGATTAATCCATTTTCTGATAAACATTTCTATATTTTAATGAATATCCTTTTTGTTTCTTTAAAATTTCTTATTTTCAACTATACCATACAATAACACTTTCATCAAACGTTCTGCTCATATCAAATACACATTATAAACATTACCAGCTTTTTTATTAGCTTTATAATACAAAAATAATGTACACCCATTTAACAACAGGTGTACATTTCATAGATTGTACGAACAATCATCTTATTTAAATATAATAATCTGTCCAACTGCTCATTTCTACATTAGAGCAACTGTTTCTTTCCATTAATGTTGCTTCCATTTCTGCTTTAATCACACTCTTGTGACCGCCTTTCATGCGGTCTAACAATAAATAGAGTGCCAGTTTTCCCATTTCTTCTTTCGGAAGGCGCACCGTCGTGAGCATTGGTTGTGTATTCTGTGCCTGCTCAATATCATCACTGGAAATAATCGACGGCATATAATACCGGTTCTTATAGCGATTCAGACATTTCAACATTCCAATTGCAGTAATATCATTGGCACAGTAGATACCTGTCGGGCACTCATCTGACTGAAGAAACTTTTGCATACACTCAAACCCTTCCGCTTCCGTCTGTTTCGTTTCAATAATATATTCCGGGTCCAAATCAATATCATGTTTCTTTAATGTATCTAAATATCCTCTATATCGTGACTCATTATGGCACGCACCTACATATGCAATATTTTTATGCCCCAGTGAAATCAGATGCTCCACTGCAATCGCAGCGATTTTACTGCCGTCACATACCACCTCATCTACTTCATAATTGGTTGAATTTCGATTGACCGACACAACATTTTTAAAGCGTTTTTTAATTTTTTTCAGTGCTTCCTTATTACACTTTCCAATAATAATCAGTCCGTCACTCTTCCCCTCTACTTCCTGATACATTTGTTCAATAACATGATCCAAATCTGCATATTTACATTTCTTATCATTTGAGAAAATCGACTGATGCCATACCTTCGACAGAATACATGCATTTACATGAATTTCACTCTCAATGACACGAAGCAATTCTTCAAAAAAAGGATCCGGCTGCGACTGATTGGTTCTCGTCATCAACACATTGATATACTGTGCCTTATTGTCAGACATTCCTTTCTTTAAATTTCTGGCAGCTTCATTGACAACATAATTCTGCTCCATTGCCACTTTCCAAATTTTCTCCCGAAGCCCCGCCTGCTGACAATGATACTCCGGATTATTTAAGACACGGGAGACGGTTGCCGGCGATACCCCCACCTGCTTTGCTATATTTTTAATCGACATACACTTTCCCCAGCTTTCATTTTTCTATAAGAATCATACCTTATTTATGAAAAAAATGCAATCTTTCGGTTATATATACCCATAATTTCCATATGAATTCTCTGTATTATTATATAAAATCTTCTGTTAAATATAATATTCTACCGCAAATTCTTCTTCTTCCTCGAACAGATACTGGTAAATCTGTTTCTTATATGCATTAAAATCCTCGCTATTTCTGCGTTGTCCACGTTCGCTAATCTCCAATACCGCCTTAACTTCTCCCGGTCTGGCTGAAAGTACAACCACTTTATCTCCTAACACAATCGCCTCGTCAATATCATGTGTTACCAATATCATTGTTGTCTGTTCTTCTTTTTGGATACGCTTAATTTCTTTCTGCATTTTAATACGCGTCAATGCATCCAACGCACCAAACGGTTCGTCTAACAACAACAATGGCGGATTATTTACCAATCCCCTCGCAATCGCAGCCCGTTGTGACATACCACCTGATAACTGATGCGGATAACTCGTTTCAAACCCTTTTAATCCGACCAGTTCAATATGTTCTGCAACAACCTTACGTCGTTCCTTTCTTGATAAATGCTGCAGCCCCAACGCAACATTATCCTGAATGGTCAGCCATGGAAGCAAACGATGATCCTGAAAAACAATACCGCAATCCGAATCCGGTTTGTATACATTTGCTCCATTCCGCCACACATTTCCTTCCTTGTATCCAACCAGACCACCAATAATTTTTAAGAGTGTACTCTTTCCACAACCACTGTGTCCAACGATTGTCACAAATTCTCCTTTATTGATTGTTAAATTAATGTCATTCAAAATTGAAATCTCATCATTTCCATTTTCAAATGTTTTGTTTAAATGCGTTATCTGAACCATCGCTTCTGCCATGTTATCCCTCCTTTGCGCTTGCTGCACCTTCCTTCGAATCCTTCAACAGCAATCCTATAAAATACAATGATATATGTTACCGTTCTATTTCACTTCATAAAGAATATGATTGTGCAAATCTAACTTCTTTGTACTGATTTTATTTTCATATAAGAAATCTGCTGTCTGTGCCAAATCGTTCTCATCTGCCTGTGAAATTCGCACCGGAAATTCTGTGCTCTGCAGCGCACTGACAAAATCGTCCGTGCTCAATCCAAATGTATTTGCGTATTTATTCGCAATTTCTGTTGGATTCGCCTGAACTTCCTTAGCTGCCTTTTCATATTCTTCTAAGAAAATCTTTACGATGTCCGGATTATTTTTGACGTAATCTGCATCTGCAACAATTGGATTTTCTCCTAAAAATACACCTGTTCCATCTGCTAAAATCTTTGCTCCCGTCGCCTTTTGTAACTTTACAATGTTTGGCTGCCAGGTAGATACTGCATCGACCTGATGTGTTTCTAGTGCAACAGACTGTTCGCCGGGACTTAAATTCACAAGTTCTACATCACTTAGCTGCAAGCCTACACTTTTTAACTGCGCATCTAACAGATTCTGTGCAATGGAGCCTACCACTAACCCCACTTTCTTGCCCTTTAAATCCTGTAATTTCGTAATATTCGAATCCTTTCCAACCAGCGTTGCTTCCGTCTTCTCTCCATTGTATGCAATTCCAATAAACACACGATTCTGTCCATTGGCAATTCCTAAAATTGCCGGTACATTTCCCATCACGCCAATATCCTGCTGTTTTGCTGCAAATGATTCATTTTCCGGCGGTCCGGATTCAAACTCCGTAAACTTAATATTGACATTATATTCTTTCAATGCCTCAGTCAGTCTTCCTTCCTCCTTTAAAAGATATAATGGAACATATCCGGGAACCGGCTGCAGTGCAATATTTAAATGTTTCGCCTGTGTCTCCTCTTTCGCAGCCTGTGCCTGTGTACCGTAGCCTGTTACTCCTACTGTCAACACTCCCACTGCTGCGAGTGTACCAACAATTGTCATAATTTTCTTTCTATATAATCTCCACTTTCCCATATTTTTCTCCTTTCATACGCTTTACTATCCGATTTGTTTATTTTTTATCAAAGATTTGTCAGCATGAAATATCAACTCCTATGTCATTCCATCCATTAATTCTTCCAGTAAATTGCCCTTTTTTCAATCCGGTTTAACAACAGATCCATCGCTTTTCCAATAAATCCAATCGTAAACATTCCCACAAGAATAACATCCATTTGTCCGTAATTTCTTGCATTGGAAATCATATAACCGATTCCACTTGTCGATGCGACCAATTCTGCTGCAACCACACAGGTCCAGCAGGTGTTTAGCCCCACCCGAAGTCCTGTAAAGATTGACGGTAATGCACCCGGAATCACAACTTTTGTAATATATTGCAGCTGCGACAATCCGGACACCTTTGCCACTTCCACCATTCGTTCATCCTTGAATTTGATGCCGTCAATTACATTTATCAAAATAACAAAAAAACCGCCCAGATAAATTAAGAATACCTTAGATGATTCACCAATTCCGAACCAGAATATTGCAAGCGGAATCCATGCAATCGGCGGAATCGGACGTAAAATCTGAATAATTAAGTCTGTTAATCTTTTCACATGTTCTGATAATCCAATGAGTATGCCAAATAGAACTCCTGTCACCGCTGCAAGCAAATACCCTTTCAAAACGCGCCCCAGACTGGTTGCAACAGCCAAAATAAGCGTTCCATCTGTAATTTTTTGTACAAATGTCGTTAGAATCTGCATCAACGAAGGGATTACGCTGCGTCCTGTTCCCCGATCTGCCATACTCCATGCAATCAGCAATACCGCAGGAAGAAGAATGTATTCCGCATATTCTCCCCATATGCGCATTTTTGTAATTCCCATTTTCGTTCTATGTCGTTTCGTTGTATTTACCCGACGCTGCCTGAATTCATCTAAATCTTGCACATTTTTATCAAATACACCTGTCAATTCTACTTGTTCCATATGCTCCTCCCTACGATTGTTATTCTTGTAGCATTTTATATTCCAATCAATCCCCTTATAAAATGCGGTCTAAATGTTGCAAAATCGGATAGGTCTTCTCTTGTTCCTGAACACGCACCTGTAACCGCTCATCCCGGACCTCTACCGGTTCTAACTGCCAGATTGCTCCTAAATCAACATTTGGAAACACTTCATGAAGCTGTCTGTATCTCTCCTCAAATTCTTTCCCTGCTGTAATACTTCTAACTGGTTTTGCAAGAATTTCATAACTTTCTAATGGTGCACGAAACACCTGTATTGCAACCAACTTCTCGTACCAAATACTATATACAAGATTCTGATTATTTTTTGAACTTTCCAGGATGTCTAAGAACTCAATGTTCCCCTGTTCATTTACTGACACACTTCCTTTGACAACTGCATGTGGCACACCATCTTTTCCAATTGTTGCCACAACCTTGACAGATGATGAATCCGCAATTGCTTCCCGGATGTTCTGTGATAATTCTACTGCCATCTGTTTCCTCCTATATTCTAAGCAAATCCATTCCCGGATGTGCTCCACATCGTCTATAATCATCTGTGTACGGATTCACACCGTAATGATGAGCTAATCGGTCAAATTCCCGATAGGTCTTAATAAAATATTCCAATGACGGATTTTTTTGATTCTGAAAAATAGCTCCCGGTGCAGTCCGCCATACATTTGCTGCCAGCGGAATTCCGTGTGAAATAATATCCTCCGCCTCTTCAATTACATGACGATACGCCTCATCTTCCGAAGCAAAGCCATTTGGACTTGCAAGTTCTGTTCCTAACACAACACCAGATGTCACATTCCCCCGTCCAAATACATCTACCGCTGCAAACAGTCTCCGCTTCCACTCCTCATATCCAACATGATGTGCCTTCCCCGGGCAAATCCATTCAAACTTTTCCTTATTTAATACTTCAATATCCGTCGTATATGTCATAAGTTTGGTTTCCCGATACAACCGTTCAAGCTGTCTTTCATCAAATGCAGAAGAAATCAACTGACTCGGTACACGCTCCACCTGAAAATCCCCTAGAATCGCCTGTAATAAATCAATATATGCATCCAGTTCATCATCAAACAGATGCTCTCCGGACAAAATAGATCCACCTGTCACTAATATTGCCGAAAATCTTCCTTCCTGCTTCAATGCCTCTCGCACAGCTTCTGCAATATACTTCGTCTCCTCACGTTCCTCTGTCTGATGACGCATCTTAAAACACGGTGTCATCGGGCAATATTTGCAGCCTTCTCCCGGCTTATCCCAAAAATGGCAATACTGATTCAGATTAATATCAATTCTTTGTGGCCGTGCCTGAATATATTTGTTAAATGGTTCTCCATTTGAAGCAGTTTTATCATAAAATTCCGGCTTTTCCCAATACCAGACTTCTTCTAAAACCTTTCCCTGATCCATAATATAAATATGTCCGTCAATCGCATCTACTACATACGGCTCACGAAATGCCTTGTTCTTATTCAAATCAAAATTCGTAATCAGATACGAACCATCTCTCATAATCAGACTTTCCGGTGTATAATCCTGTGTCGTACGAAACAGTGCAATTGTTCCCGTATTTACCTGATGAATTGCCGGATTTATCATATCTTTTGCAGCCTGCGTGTATACAACTCCTCTGCGCTGTACATCTACTTTCAACGCCCAAATTCGTGGAACATCCGGATATTTTTGCAACACCTCATCCAAACTTAATTCCTGTGTGCGCCAGTTTATTTCTTCTGTCATAATACGCTCCATTCCGGGACATTTTATAGAAAATAAGATGAAAAATCATTCGTTTCAATCCTTCTTTTAAATAACATCTGTAATGCCCCAACACAAATGCCATACATATTGTCTTTCCTTCCGCAATCTATTCTCAATCATCCAACTGTAATAATTCTCGAATTTCATCCACCTTATTTAAATGTTCCCAGGTAAATGTCTCTTCATTTCTTCCAAAGTGGCCATATGCTGCTGTCTTTTTATAAATCGGTCTGCGAAGATTTAATGCATTAATAATTGCTTCTGGTCTTAAATCAAATACCTTTGTTATAATTTCTACAATCTTCTCATCTGCAATCTTACCGGTCTGGAATGTATCTACAGATATTGAAACCGGCTGTGCAACTCCAATTGCATATGCAAGTTCGACTTCTAATTTATCTGCCACCCCCGCTGCGACCAGATTCTTTGCAACCCAACGTGCTGCATATGCTGCAGAACGGTCAACCTTGGTAGCATCTTTTCCCGAAAAAGCACCACCACCATGTCTGCCGGTTCCCCCATAAGTATCTACAATAATTTTTCTACCGGTCAGTCCAGCATCTCCCTGCGGACCACCAATAACAAACCTGCCCGTCGGATTGATAAAATATTTCGTATTGTCATCTAATAAATCCTGTGGAAGCACTGCCTGAATAACTTGTTCTATAATATCCTTACGAATCTGTTCCTGCGTCACATCTTCACGATGTTGTGTAGAAATAACGACCGTATGAATTCGTTTTACTCTTCCATTGTCATCAAACTCTACGGTTACCTGTGATTTTCCATCCGGACGAAGGTATGGAAGCGTTCCGTTTTTTCTTACCTTGGCAAGCTGTTTTGTAAGACGGTGTGCAAATGAAATTGCCGGCGGTAAATATTCCGGTGTTTCATTTGTTGCATATCCAAAGATAATTCCCTGATCTCCTGCTCCTGTTCCAAAATCTTTTGTTTTCCCCTCCTGTTTTGATTCAAATGCTTTATCAACACCTAGTGCAATATCCGCAGACTGTTCATCAATAGATGTCAAAACTGCAATCGAATCTGCTTCAAATCCACTCTTATTATCTGTATATCCAATTTCTCGAATGGTATCTCTGACAACTTTTGATATATCCACGTATGCGTTTGTTGTAATCTCCCCTACAACCAATGCAAGACCTGTTGCTACTGTTGTCTCTGCCGCCACTCTTGAATATGGATCCTGTTCAAGCAAAGCATCTAAAATTGCATCTGATACCTGATCTGCGACCTTATCCGGATGTCCCTCTGTTACTGATTCTGATGTAAATAATTTTCCCATATTTTTTATCCTCCCATAATTTCAGTTCATTTTTGCAGCATCTGTTTCATCTTCATTCAACCAATTCTGCTACATTGAATTTCTTATATTTACCAGCAAAATGATTCTGTTTGTTCCTTTCCGTCTGGCATGTGTGTATAATATCCTAGTATTCATACTAATTCAATGTGATATATTGAAATCGTTTTCAAATATCCTTCCCCAATAGACATAATTTATCAATATTCAAGGAATCAGCACTTATTTTTCATTCTATTTTTGGCTAGTTTTGAAAACGTAATCAGTTAGGCAAACACTGGTATTAAATGTGATTATATTAACGCAAAAAAGACATATCATACAGTTTTCCTGTACAATATGCCTTCTGCTTTATTATTTATACTATATTATTTTAATTTATCTACCATAATGATTGCGGCGCGCTGCAAACTCCTTCTCTGGCAGCGGCTTATCAATTAAATATCCCTGAACAATATCACAGCCGACTTCCACCAGATAGTCTAACTGTTCTTTGCTCTCAATTCCTTCTGCAATGGTTTCCATTCCTAAATTTTTAACCATTTTGACTATCTCCGCAAACATCATTTTATCTTTCTGTTTCTGCGCATAGTCATATTCCATCGGAATAAATGATTTATCAATCTTAACAATATCAAAGTTCGTATCTTTTAACATATTCAATGATGAGTAACCTGTTCCAAAATCATCAATAGACGCACTAATTCCCTGCTCTTTTAAATCACTAACAAGTTTCGTAAGTACCTTATAATCGTTAAAATTTTCACTTTCTGTCAATTCAATTTCAATGTATTCATGGCTTACATGATATTTATCAATAATTGCAACAATTTCTTCTACCAAATGAGGATTGCCTAAATGTCTTCTTGAAAAATTCGATGAGATGCGAATCGGTTCAAATCCTGCCTTATCCCATTTCTGAATTGCCTGACACACCATCTCCAACACATAAAAATCAAGCTGGCAGATACTTCCATCTCGTTCCAATACCGGTATAAATTTCATTGGTGGAATAACTTTTCCATTCTGAACCCAGCGTACAAGTGCCTCTGCACCACATAATTTGTCTTTTTTCACATCCACCTTTGGCTGATAATATACTACAAATTCATGATTACGCATTGCGGCATGAAAATGTGCAAGTATCTCTTTTTCATTCATGACTTCTTTATAAATTTCCTTGGTAAATACAGCAGTACCATTATGACTCTGTGTCTTTGCCACTTGAAATGCAACCGATATTCTTTGCATGACCTGCCCTGGCTCATGAATGTCTTCTAATTCTGCAATTCCTACTGTTGCACTAAATGTAAACTCTCTACGCTTTGTGCCATCTGTATACGTAAGAGAACATGTCTGGATTCTTTTTACAAAATCCTGTACATGCTCCTTTTGAACAATTGCAACATAATTATCTCCGCCTAACCTTGCAAGATATTCTTCTCCAGACAGTAATGACTGGATTTTTCTTGCATACTGCTTCATTACAATATCACCGTGCATATATGAGAATTCTTTATTTACATACTTAAAATTCTTCACATTAAAATACATAGCTTCATACTTTGACAAAGTTCCTTTGGCTATTAACATCCCTACATGATTCATAAACCCTGCCAAATTAGGAATTCCACTCGACAAATCTGTAACTAATACATTATTCAAAATTCCTCTCATTACAATTCGGCTCATAATAATAGACATTTGCTTACTGATATACTCTACAACCTGATATTCACACTCTGTAAACACATGCCGTTTGGGATAAAATATAAATTTCGAATGTCCTCCATCCGGAGAAATGATATTTTCAATATATGGATTCTTCAAGAAGTACTGATTTGCTTCATAAATCACTCTGCAATCATTTGCTCCGTGCGGGCGCAGCATTGACTCTTCTGCCTGCATATATGCTTCAACACGACCTATATTACAATCCATCGCAATATCTTCTACTGCAAGACGCACTTGTCCAAACGCTTCATCTATAGAACCATCTACTTCTAACATTCTCTGAAAAAATATACTTAGATTGTCATTTGTAAAAATACCACTCATCCTTGTTCACATTTACCACTTTCTTCCATTTTTCGCTATTTTAGCATGAAGCCTATAAAATGAGAACCTTTTTTCTGTAATTTATTATTTTTTAATCTTTGTATGATTTTTGTTTATTTTCTTATGAATTTTTTGGTTCTGCTTAAATATCACTAATTCGTATTTAAAAATCTATAATTCTCTCTGTTATCACATCTGTATTTAGATTCATCTTGTTTCTGAATTACAGATTTTTTGCACAATTTCACCTCTTAAAACAGGAAAGCACGTGACTTTTTCCATTTGTGCAGATATACACCCTACAGAGGATTTGAAATTTATAGAAAAACTTCTATCTTATAAATTTCTTATATATAAATTTAAAAAATCTCACAACGAAATGACACATATGCATCATTTCATTGTGAGATTTCCATTATCTGTCTATGCTATTCATCAATAAATTTTACTGATAAATACATGAACTATTATATTCTAATTACATTTCAACAGATTCTGTATTTTCTGAAAGTTCTAATTCCTCATCATCTGCGTATTCAATTGCTTCTTCTTCCTGATAAGCATTATCTGTATCAAGTTTAATATGCTGATAACGTGGCATACCAGTACCTGCCGGAATCAACTTACCGATAATTACATTTTCCTTCAAACCAATCAATGGATCGACCTTACCGTTAATAGCGGCATCTGTAAGAACCTTTGTTGTTTCCTGGAATGAAGCAGCTGAAAGGAATGAATTTGTTGCAAGAGAAGCCTTTGTAATACCAAGGATAATTGGTGTACCTGTTGCTGGTGTCTTGCCTTCTTCCTCTAACTTTTCATTTACTTCTGTGAATTCAATTGTATCTACCTGTGAACCCGGAAGGAAATCTGAATCTCCTGCTGAATCGATGATAATCTTCTTCAGCATCTGACGTACAATCAATTCGATATGCTTATCATTGATTTCTACACCCTGTACACGGTAAACCTTCTGAACTTCACGGATCATATAATCCTGAACGGCTCTAACACCAAGGATACGAACGATATCATGTGGGTTCTCTGAACCTTCTGTGATTTCTTCACCTGTTGCTACAACCTGACCTTCTTCAACCTTAACTCTTGTATCTCTTGATACAGGATAAGCCTTAGATTCACCTTCGTCGTTTGTAATAACGATATCTGTCTTCTTTTCAGACTTTGCAAAACTTACTGTACCACCGAACTCTGCAAGAACTGCAAGTGTCTTAGGCTTTCTAGCTTCAAACAATTCTTCTACTCGAGGAAGACCCTGTGTAATATTATCACCGGCTACACCACCAGTATGGAATGTTCTCATTGTAAGCTGTGTACCTGGTTCACCGATAGACTGCGCAGCAATAATACCAACTGCTTCACCAACCTGTACTGTCTGACCCGTTGCAAGGTTTGAACCATAACACTTCGCACATACACCGATATGAGAACGACAAGTAAGAATTGTACGAATCTTAACCTTTTCAACGCCTGTTGCTACGATTGCAGCAGCACGCTTTGGTGTAACAAGTTTATTTGCAGCAACAATAACTTCACCTGTTGTAGGATCAACAATATCCTCAGCAAGGAAACGTCCTGTAATACGTTCTTCCAATGGCTCTAAGACATCAGCCTTCGCATCACTGCTTGCTGTTGCCTTATCATTTACAAAGTCAGATACATACATACCTGGAATTGCTCTGCCAACACTACAATCATTCTCACGAATAATTAAATCCTGAGATACATCAACAAGACGTCTTGTTAAGTATCCTGAATCGGCTGTACGAAGGGCAGTATCTGACAGACCCTTACGAGCACCATGGGCAGACATGAAGTATTCCAATACGTCAAGACCTTCACGGAAGTTTGACTTGATAGGAAGTTCGATTGTATTACCAGATGTATCGGCCATCAAACCACGCATACCGGCAAGCTGCTTAATCTGCTGGTTAGAACCACGGGCACCGGAATCGGCCATCATGAAGATGTTGTTGTACTTATCCAAACCTGCAAGAAGGGCATCCTTTAATACCTCATCAGTTTCCTGCCATACACGAATAACATTCTTATGTCTTTCTTCGTCTGTAGAACGACCTCTGTTGTAGTTTGTTGTAATCTGTTCAACCTTCTTCTCAGCTTCTGCAATCAACTGCTTCTTGATTGGCGGCACTGTCATTTCTGAAATAGATACCGTCATCGCAGCTCTTGTAGAATACTTATAACCCATAGCCTTAATATCATCTAATACTTCAGCAGTCTTTGTTGTACCATGTGTATTAATAACATGCTGTAAAATATCCTTTAACTGCTTCTTACCAACATGGAAGTCAACTTCCGGTACAAATGTATTGTCAGGGTTTGTACGGTCAACATAACCTAAATCCTGTGGTAAAATCTCATTAAAGATCAATCTACCTAATGTAGACTGTGTATTACCTGTGATTACATTACCATCTGCATCCTTCTTTTCAACACGAACAAGAATCTTAGAATGTAATGTAATAATACCATTTTCATATGCAAGTAATGCTTCATTGATACTCTTGAAGAACTTACCTTCTCCCTTTGCTCCCGGTCTTTCCTGTGTTAAATAGTAAATACCAAGAACCATATCCTGTGAAGGAACAGCTACCGGACCACCATCAGATGGCTTCAATAAATTGTTCGGTGAAAGTAACATAAATCTACATTCCGCCTGTGCTTCAACAGAAAGTGGAAGATGGACAGCCATCTGGTCACCATCGAAATCGGCGTTAAACGCTGTACATACCAATGGATGTAACTTAATCGCCTTACCTTCTACAAGGATTGGTTCGAATGCCTGAATACCAAGTCTGTGAAGTGTCGGAGCACGGTTCAACATAACCGGATGTTCCTTAATAACATCTTCTAAGACATCCCATACGCATGTCTCAAGATGTTCTACGCTCTTCTTTGCTTTCTTGATATTATCAGCAAGACCACGTCTTACAAGTTCTCTCATAACGAAAGGCTTGAACAATTCGATAGCCATTTCCTTTGGAAGACCACACTGGTAAATCTTCAATTCCGGACCTACAACGATAACAGAACGTCCTGAGTAGTCAACTCGCTTACCCAAAAGGTTCTGACGGAAACGTCCCTGCTTACCTTTTAATAAGTCTGAAAGTGACTTTAATGCTCTGTTACCAGGGCCTGTAACCGGACGACCATTTCTACGTCCGTTATCAATCAATGCATCAACAGCTTCCTGAAGCATTCTCTTTTCGTTACGAACGATAATTTCAGG
>AUXO010096557.1_pt1 | contig 18880 bp, 13 predicted proteins | sample 768731 | NCBI WGS metagenome assembly AUXO01 (sample SAMN02715735, study PRJNA202380) | gut metagenome | biome: sheep rumen | host: Ovis aries | place: New Zealand: Palmerston North
TTCAACTGTATCGAGCCGTCAGCATCTATCTTAATCATCGAGCCGCCGAGCCACATCTTGTACCCTGTCATCGGCTGGTAGATGACAATTAAATCTTTCTCGGAATCGTAGCAGAGGACATGTGTGTTCTGGTAATCGTCTTTTATCTCGTCTATTAGAGCGGGATCTATATTCTGGATATTTGTGTATTCTCCTGAATAGATATCGTTCTTGAAACGGACATTGACTATTGTTCCAACCTTTGGGACGGAGATTGAACCCGCACCCTTCGGACTGCTGAAGATATTCATGTTCTTCGGGGCGAACCAAGGGATGAATCCTTCATCGAGATCGTCAAACAAACCGAACACTCGGATCTTGCATCTTCCCGAGAAGGTGGGATCGTTGTTGTATACAACCCTTCCTATATAGTCTTTTGTCGTGTCCATTTATCCGTTTATCATCGAGAAGTTTTTTATCTCCCTTTTCGAGGTGGCTGTTGAAAGAGGAACATTGTCATTCTTTATAGCCTTGTAAGCCCTGAGTATGTTTTTCAATTCTGGACTCATCGTAGCCTTCGAGTTTATCATCTCTTCTATATATTCGTCAAAAAGATAGTCCGCAAGTTGAGCCCTCCTCTGGTCTGTTAGTGCAAGTGACTTGAGTTCGGCTCCGTTGTATATCTTGTCGGCTGCTTCTTTCAGTATATTTTCAAGATTTCTGATTTGGTTCTTTCTGTTTTGATCTGGATGTGTAGCGGTTGAATCTGTTCCGACAACTCCAGAAACCGAATCTCTTCCGATTCTTCTCAAAAGATCTGTCGCTTCATTGAGTCCAGCGGCTGTCAAAGATGCAGTAGCCATTGTCTGAGATGAACCTTCTGTGCTGTAGTTCATTTCCTCAAGCTCGTTGTTCATCTTTTCACCGAGTCTCCTTCTTGATATTGTGAGAGCCTTCACATCGCCCATCGAATGACCGAGATTTGTATTGTAATCTGTTATTCTTTCATCTAAATCCGGGCTTGAATATCTTTTATTCAAAGCCTCATCAGAAACATATTGTCCAACGAATCCGAATTCGTTGTTTCTTGATGTACTTATATCCTTGAAAGATGTTGCTGTGTTAGTTGTTGTTGTCTGGTAATCTTGGTTGATAACCTTTGCATAACCATTCTCGGTAGCCTGAAGGAACTTGTTAAGAGGATATGCCTGTTTTTCTTTTACCTGTCCTACTTTTATTTTTATGACAGGTTTCACAGATTTTGAATCGTGGGTGTTGTTGTACATCGATCCAAGATAGTCGAGTGAGTTTGAAATGTCGAATTCACACATGTGGCATTCGAAGCACAGTGTAGGCATAACGTCGTTGATGGAGTTGTTACACATCATCAAGTCATTGAACATGTCGTTTACTCCGCTTATTACGTCGTTCGCTGTACTCATCAACTCCCCTGCAAAATTCGCGGCTTGTGTTATATATGAGTTGGCACCGAGGAAAGCATTCGACAAAGCTGTTCCTGTAGCTACAGCATTATTAGCGGTTTCCCACAAGTCTTTACTGTCAAGTGGAAGATGTGTTGCATTTCTAATTTTCGCGTTTGTAAAATCGTATGTTGATGTGTTTTCTTTTCCAAAAATGTTCAGGTTTATGTTGTCCCATGAGGATCTTTTCTCCATGTTGTGAAAAAGCCTGATTTCGGAAATATAAATCCTCATTCCGAAATACCTCATCATGTCAGGGAGTACCCATCTCTGATATGTGTCGTCCCATACAATCTTCCTATACATATTGATAAGCTGGGTAATCTTGAGATCAATACCTTCCTCACATTCTATCGTAAGTTCAGCGTCTTTCAGACGGGCACCATATTTGGGATCTATCGCTGACAGTGACTGCAGACCTGATATGCTTTTGAAGTAATAAGGGAAGTTTTCTTCTATATCTTTGAGTGCTGCTTTGAAATTATGAAGCATCGCTGCTCTTCCATGATCGCCGAGGTTCATGTCAAGATAAGCTTCTGTTGAGTAAGTTCTTCCTGTACTTGAATCTGTTGTGTTGACAATATTAAAATCTTCAAGGAAAGGTTCAGGCATATAGTCGAACATCGTTGAGTATAAAGCAAGGTCGCTTATCGCTCCCATCGCTCCGTTATTGTTATATGCTGTGTTTCTTTCAACTGTATCATAAGGACTTGTAAGAAATTCTATCCTGAATGTAAGGTAAGTAGGCTCGTCGAACGCCCTTACGAAGAAATTTGGATTATATACACTGTCCTGTGCAAGGAACCCGTTTGTGTACAAATCCCTTATCTTGGAAGCTGAACCTTTCTTTCCCATGAAAGACTGCACCTTGTCAGCATAGTTTCCTGCTGCTGTAGCTATATTGCTTATGGTGCTCATGGCGGACGAATGCCCGTTTCCTATATTTGCTAATGTTGATGCTACTGACATGGTTAAATTGCTTCGGGTGTTGGCCACTCCCTTCGTTTTAGTATGAATATTGTCTTGTATGGTGATATGTCACCCTCTTTTATGGGGGCGAATTTGTACTCTATCGAATCAACTATATAATATCCAGTATAGAATCTATTCAAATCTGTAGGAACGTCATTGTCGGAAAATGTATTATATTTGTCCGCTTCAAGTGTGTTTCCATGAATCAGGTAAACAGGAACCCTCTCACCCTTCATTATCTGTAGACAAAGTCCCTGACACTGCACCTTCAGATATATCTTGTTAAGTTCATTCAGGTTCTGGCTGTTGTGATAAGGTGCGTTGTTATAGTTCTTGTGTACGTTTCCAGCCCATTGCATAGAGTCTTTGTTTTCATCATCGTCGCTAAGTATGTACTCTACACCAGTCCATATGTCCCTTGTGTAGGTGTTGACGAAGTCATAGTTGACTCTTGCCTGCTCGTTGTCTGGATTCTGTCCAGCTTCATATTTGCTCCTTCCCCTGAGAAGTATCATATAGTCGGTTTTTGTCTGATCATATGCTGGAATGTTTTCAAGAGTGGAGAAACAGTCGTTGTCGTTGTTGTTTATGATATTCTGATTATGAAGATATGCCCTTGTGACAGTTTCATATCCTTTGCTGAATGAAACGGATGTCGAGTTGTTTATAGGATCCCATCTTTCTATGTAAAATGGTGTTCCGCTGAATTCGGATGCGTTCGAGAGGATTTTCGGAAGCACCTGTGCATTTGCTATTGAACTGTCAACAGTCAATTGGTTGTACATGTTCAATATGTTTGTGGCGAACGTCACATCGACAACTTCGTTGTTCTCATCGGACAACAGGAATTTGTTGATGTTCACGAAACACAGGTTGTAGTACAGGTCTATCCATGACTTGAAGAAAGATGTCTCGTTCTTCCAAGCGTGCAGCGTGACAGAGTTGACAAAAGATTCTCCCTGTTCCCTGCATCTTATCCAGTTTTGGAAATCGTCTGTGTCGTCATAGTCGTTGAAAGCGAAACCTATTCCCAGAGATTTTGCCATTTTCTTCAGAATAGATTTAGACGATCCTGTGTATCCTTCTGTAACAGATTTTGAATCGAATCCTGGGATGAACAATTTTCCGCTTATCGATATCTTTGATATAGTGCTTCCTTTCGATCCTTTTGTCGATGAACATGAAGTTATGATGAAATCATCCCTTAGATACTGCATTGCGTCGGAGTCCGTCCTTATGAAAAGGGATATCATATCTCCGTCTTTCGGCATATTTTTGCTTATGAAAACAGAATCCTCATAAATCAAATCTATTCTTATCGTCGGTATGAAATCTGAACATGATATGATTATGGACTTGATGTTCTTCAACGCAAGTATGACATCGTTTATCCTAATCATCGGATAAACGAGACCGAGTTCTCCCATCTTTGTGTCACCTCCCTGTGTGTCGAAATGCTCAGGTCCGGCATCAATCGACATCTCATCGAACCTTATTGTTTTCTCGACATCTGGATCCTGCACAAGTCTGACGAGGCTTGAGGAAACTTCATTGTCTTGTTCTACAAATGAAGCGGGTCTGTCTGTTGGATTGTTGAAAACCATTTATGAGTTTCTCAGTGTTGCGTTTAGGAATTCTCCGAGCGAGGTTCCGTTTGTTGCACAGTCGACGATTGAGGAATCCACACTTTCGAGGCTTTCGTCTATTGCACCGAAATATATTTTGCCGTTTTTCATGGTAAGTCCAGATCCACCCTTCTTTGATATATTGGCTTCTGATGGTGATTCGCCGTTTTTTGGTGAGGAAACTGGCACATGTACGCTGTCTGAACCTGCTTTGTCTGGAACCTTGCTCTTGTCTATGTATTTGTGATAATTCTTGACTGCATCGAATGCTCCTGTTGTATCGGAACTTGTTTCTTTGACTGGGTTGTATATGTTATCTATAGATGCTGAGTATATAAGATCCCCACACTCGATTGAAAACGGGTTGTTTATCAATGAGTATTTTAGTATCATCTCGGTATAGTCTGTCGTTCCGTAGAGTGATTTTGAAACCAAGTCGGGTCTCATTTCCAACTCCTTGCTGACCTTGTATAGACTGCATATCTGAGTCATTGCTATATTGCTATCGAATATGCTCTCTGCAAGATCCACGACTTCTATATCGTCGTACATATATGTTTCTTTATGATCGAGTGTCCTTGAAAACATTTTCTTGAAAGATTAGATTACGGGAACATGAGGAACCAGTCTGGTTGGTTTCTCTTGTCTATTGTTTCTTTTATTTCATCTCTTTCCGCTTTTCCCTGTTCTTCATACATTGAAGTTATATTGACTCCGCCTACAAGATTGTATTCATATGTTTTCAGTACTCTGTGTACCTGTCTCTTGCATGTGGCGATAATCCATCTCTGGAAATAATAGTCATCATATAAAGCTGAATCCTCTATCTGCATATAAACCTGTATAAGCACAGGATTAAGAGGATCGTGACCTATCACCTTCAATCGTTTCGTGTTTAGGTTGAAATCGAAGTTAACATCATAAAGAGTGAAACTTCTAGCCAAATCGAAGAAACTGTAGCTTGTTATTCTCGATGTTATAATATCGCTCATGAATGGACCAGCTATATAGAGGTCTGAGTTCATAACCCTGTCGAAGTTTAGGTCTGGATCGTTTATACCGAAAAGTCTAGCTGAGTCTTTTATTTCCCTGAACTCCCTTATACCCCATACACAGTCTGGAAGCTGTATGGTTCTTGATGATCTGAATTCAGCTGACCTGAAAGATTCGACAGGGATTATGCCGTATTTCAACTCAACGGTGTCCCTCCACTCCCTGAATACATATTTCTTTTCCGCATCTATGATACGGTTTATTTCTTTCTTGTTTACCTGGATTTTCAGATCTCCAGATATTGTGAGATCGTCTACAACAAAGTTTACAAGTTCGTCTTTTGTCATTTTTCTTGTATTTTGTTTTTACATGGTGTAACCCATCATCCATGGGTTCACATAGTAGTTTGGTATCGTCTGGCTGACGTTTGTTGCCGATGTAGGTTGCAAAGATTTCAGGTTTTGTGTGTTGCCTTCGTATTTTGAACCTTTGTTCTTGAGGTCTGAGTGTTGTGTTTTTGCTATGAATGCAGTTCCTCCGCCATAGTATGTGTTTCTAGTTTCTTCGTATAATTGTCTTCCTTCCTGTGTGTTTGGTGTGTTTCCTGTATTCTCGTCAACTCTTGTCTCACTGTCTGCTGATGAGCGGAATTTATCAGAAAGCGTGTAGATTCTTCCGTAACCACGGTTGAACATCGACTCTATTGCATCCCTGTCCCTTCCGAGACCATGATCGAGTTTCACAACAGCCTTGAAACCTATTGGGAAATCGTCTGGTCCGAGTTCGTCTTCAAATGTGACAGTTAGATCTTTTACGACAAGGTTTCCTATCATTGCTATCGGGTTGAACGGGTTTCCTATGGTAAGATGCCAGTCTCCGACAGGTTCGCCAGTGAGAAGTGCCCTCTGGTTTTGTATAAATGGAACGGTTGTTCCCTTCAGAGCCTTTGCTGCAATAACCTTCTGTATAGCGGACATTGTCCTTGTTTCAAATGCTGCGTTGAATTTAGCCTTTGCTTGTGCTCTTTGTTCTTCCTTGTTTGTAGATGAATCCCCACCCGAACTTCTTGAGAAGAAGCTTTTTATTCCGTCTACAGCACCAGAGAATATGTTCGATATCATACTAAGTGCATCAGGTAATACTGTTGATAATGAATTTCCGCCGTCAGCGAATACGTTCTTTGTAAGAGAGTCGATAGCGCCTTCTTTTCCGAATATCTTTCCTTTATACAGTTTGTTCATTGTATCTCCGTATTTGAATGGGTAGACTGCTGGACTTTCTGATCTGAATCTCCACATTCCGCCGAACCAAGTTCCAGAAGAATAGCAAAGAACGAGCATGTTTGCAAGAAGGTCAAGAATAACAGCCTTGTTGTTTATTCCTGCTATGGGTCTCGCGACATATTCGAACGTTATGTTCAGTCCGTCTTGTGTGAACTCAAGTCCCCTGTCCCTTCTCAGTGTCTTTGTTATGACATTGATTGGACCGAGTATCCTGTTCTCATATGGACCGTCTTTGTAAGGATCGGGTGGCATGGTGGCTGCACCTTCGAGGTTGATTGTCTTTCCGTTAGATATTTCCCCGAGGAATCCCATTGTTTTTGCAATGACACCGAGACCGGATGAGACGGCTCCGAGGATTCCACCTCCGTTTCCGTTTACAAGGTTGCTTCCTTCATCGTTTTGTGCTGCAGATATGGAAATTGGATCTTTTCCGTCGCCTGTTGAAAGTTCAGCCCATTTATATCCTGCGCTAAAGGATAGTATGTCTGACAGTTTGTTTCCTGTGTCTTCTCCGAAATATGTCACGGCTGTGGCAAGAGGAACGAACGGTGAAAGCGAATTCGATCCTTTAAACTTCTCGCCAGCTGCGTTTGTGAACGAACCGTCATTGTCGGAAGCGTTCTTTTCAACATCATAGTCAGAAAACTCTATATTGTCGGTAACAGGCATAGCATATCTCCTGAGAGTTATCATCCTGTTATTCTCTATCTTGTTCCACCATTTGCAAAAAACGAAGTCTTGGAAAGAGTATGGAGTCTTTCCTCTGTCTGATTCCTGTCCGAACCTTATGATTGATGTCGTGGTAGGAGTTTTTGAGTAGTTTCCACTGAATGAATCGTCTCCGTCTATTTCATAGTATTTTCTTGCATTGTACCTGTCGTATGTAAGACCTTTTTTGACAGTTTCAGGATTTCCGTATGCGCCAGCAAGTTTCACCAATGCGTATGGATGTATGAACGATCTTGCAGAAAGAAACTCTTTCTGGTGTTTGTTGATGAAACTCTCGATTCCTTCTTTTCTCTTTTGCAGAGCATCCTTGTCATCCTGACTTGCACCAGGAGACGCTTCGATGGCATTCTGTATGGAGCTAGGAGTCTCGTAGTAATCCATAGCATATGAACCATAGTCGTAATGAGGATAGAAAGTATTTACCATGGCCTGTTGGTTCGCTTGCTCGTATATGGCAAGTGTTCGATACAGTCGAGTATCGAAGAAAGCCATTTTTTCCTTGAGGAAATCTTCGCTTCTTTCTACAGTTTCGTATGCAGAATCCAGTATTACGTTTTCGTCTGCCATTAGTGTTGTCTTCCTACATATTCTTTGTTGAGATAGATATCCGCGCTGTCGTTCACGATAGCGTAGCTGTCGTTCTTTGCATTGTATGACAGCAGGTCTTCAATCTGCTTATCTATCTCCTTGTTGTATACTGTGTAAAGCCTGATGTTTGTCAAATCTGCGTTTCCTGCAGTCAACATGAGTTTTCCTGTCTTGACTTCACTGTACACGTTGTTGTCTATTTCCTCTATATGTTCTATTCTCTTGAAGTTTCCTTCTGTCGAGTACACGTCAACTGAGAATTTCTCTCCGTAGTTCACAACTAACCCATACCATCTCATCTCGGTCATCTGTGACGAGAACTGGATATTGCACTCGTTGTCACCGTCTTTGATGCACAGTACACATCCTCCCTTTACTGAGATTGAGAATGTTGAACCAGATATTATATTCACAGCGTCTCCTTTGTACATCGCAAATCCCGGCATTGTGTACCAGTTCGGGTTCATTTTCGCGAGTTTCTTCGCAACCGTGCTGTCTATCTGTATTCTGTTCTCGCCGACTATCTTTCCCGATATCGTGATGACTCCCCTCTTTATAAGGACATCGTCACCTTCCTTGAAATTCTTGCCGGTTGTTGTTATCAGGTAGTATTTTCCGTTAATTGTTTCGAGTGATATGTTCTTCAGGTTCTTTACGACATCTCCGCTGTTTTCATGCAGCCTTAGCCAGAACGATAGGCATCTGTTGTCCTCCTTCGTAAAGTTGTCCTCCCTGTTGTATTCTACAACGACACGTGAAGTCTGATCTAGGTTGTAGTAGCTTCTTGCGACAGTATGTCCGTCGACTATAATGTCCTCGTCTATTATGGATGTGAACTTGAGCATCACACCCTCTTCCCTCTGTGGATTTACTTTCTTCTGTTCGTCCTGTGAATCCGAAGTGTGAATTGAAAGTTGATCTGGATCGACAATGTCCTTGAGTGTCCTTTCGATGTCCTCGCCGAACCTCTCGTCGAGATTCGTAGTGGAGTTTGTAATTGATTCCTTGAGATTCTCTCCGACAATCCTGCTTCTAGTGGGCTTGTAGATTCCGAGATTGACTTTGTATGAAGTGAGCTGACCTCCGAGTTGTTTGACCGGTGTCATCGAGACGACTTCCATTAGTTTCCTTGTCATGGGTATGAACACAATGTCGTGTTCCTGTGGGATTGTTCCGTCGTTTCCTGTCACGGTTTCCCATGTCTTCAACGCGATGTCCATTGTCATAGGAATTGCGAAGTTGAGTCCCATGATGTTGTATGTTATTGCTCCGTCGTCGTATCCGGTGTCGGAATACATAGCCTTGAAGGTCAAAGGACAGTCCTCCACGCCGTACAAAGTGTACGACTGGAAAATCACGTCCTGGTTCCTTTTGTCTGGTGTGGCTCTGAACCACATCACCTCGACACCAGCCGTCTCAGCGGCGTTGGCGTTCATCGAAGCCAGAACCGTGTTCGCAAACTGCGCAGCAGCTTCCTGAATAGATGATGGTAAATCGTAGCCTGCCAAAATGATATAGTTGTTTTCTGTATTTATTTGAGCCCGCAAAAAATCGTTTTTTAATATTTGATATATAATTTATAGAGGTTTGTAATGTGAACCGAACGTTTTTACGACGCAGATGCTGACAGCGAGATTGATAGAAGACAACAGGTTTCTCATCGTGGAGGGAAATCCCGATGAGCTTGCCCATGTTAGGATGGAGTTCACGAAGAAGATCAACAACTGGTATATAATCAAGAGTAAGAACAAGGATGCCAATGTTGACGAGTCTTTCATGAACAACGTCGGCATGATCCCTGTCGGTCTGTGGGTGGAACTTATCAACGCCTGCAAGAAGTTCAACTATGTGCTTACTTTCTACAGCGACTTTGAAGATAGGACAAGGGATATGTCCGTCACATACGACGGTTTCAAGGAATATGTCGACAACCTCTTCAGTAAGTCTGGAATGACTCTCAGGGAGTACCAGATTCAGGGTGCCTTCAACATGCTTTCCTACAAGAATTGCTGTGTTGAGATTTCAACTTCTGGTGGTAAGACCGTCATCTCTTATGTCCTGTTCAGGTATATGATTGATGTTCTGAAACTTAAGCATATTTTGTTTGTTACTCCAAAGACAAACCTCACTACACAGTCCGCTGACAAGTTCATACTCTATGACAAGGACAACCAAATAGAGTCCAACTGGACGCATTCTGAGATACATGCCGACGCAAAGAAGAAGAAAGTCTACGATGACAACATTGTTTTCGGAAACTACCAGTCTTTGAGATCCAAGAAGCCTGAGTTTTTCGACCAGTTTGACGCTGTGATTCTCGACGAGGCTCATCACGGTCAGAACAGATCCTGCAGGACTATTGTAAAGAAATGCAGAAACGTCAAGTACAAAATCGGCATGACAGGAACTTTTCCTGATGATGGTTCCTATGACAGTTTCGTCTTGCAGTCATATTTCGGTCCTGTTGTGTTCAGGTTTACTTCATACGAGCTTATCAACGTCGAGAAATTCGCCACTCCCGTTCATGTGACGATGGTTGGTCTGAAATATCTCGACGAGGAGAAGAACAAGGCTCTGTTTGACCTCAGGAATGTCAGCAAGAAGGATGATCCGACAATAGGCAACAAGATTCTCAACGAGGAGAAAGTTCAGGTCAGGAAAGATCCGAAGAGGTTCAGCTTCATTGTGAATATGATAAGCAAAGTAACGAAGAATACACTGGTGCTCTTCTCGGATATCCAAAACGAGTATGGAAGGAATGTGTACACTTCTTTGAAGGAGAATACAACGAAGGATGTGTTCTATATCGACGGTAACATCGCCACATCGACGAGGCAGAAGATGATTGACTCGATGGAGAACGATCTTAGCGGAAACACAATCATTGTAGCTTCTATACAGTGTTTCTCCGAAGGTATCGACATAGCTAATATGTGGAACATATTCCTGATAGAGACCACTAAGTCTGAGAACACCATAGCCCAGATCCTTGGTCGAGGTATGAGGCGTTTCGAGGGAAAGGAGAAGACGATGATGATCGATTTCATCGACGACTTCAGGTATGGTGGCGGTTTCTTCTCTGAGAACTATCTGTGGAAGCACGGTATGGACAGGATGTCAATCTACCAGAAGAGGGGGTTCCCCTGTAATCTAATTTCTGTTGACTTGAACGAGAAATAAATAAAGAAATGAATTTTCTTTTTCAATGAACAGAATGAACAGAAAAGACAGGGTGATTCTTGAGGAATTGCAGTCGAAATATGGAATGGATGCGCTTGCCACCGCTATAATGAACGTGCAGAACGCTGTGGCTCCAGAAGCTGTCAGCGACGGTGTCCAGCAGGTTCAGATGTCTCCAGCAGAAATTGTACTTGAGTATATCAAGAGAATCGAGGGTTACAGAATTAGGCTCAGGGAGATTCACTGGATGTCGGATCACAGATCGACACACGAACTTGCAGACTCGTTGATGTACGACCTCGCTTCATACGAGGACTCCATCGCTGAGGACATGATGGGAATAATCGGCTACAGGATAAAAATCGGAACAATAATCCCGAAACTTCCGAAAGCCACCGAGTTGAAGGCTCTCATCAATGAGATTGTGAACGACACAATCTGTGTTAAGCAGAATATAGAGGAGTTTCCTGTGTGGACAGGTATATGCAACATTCTAGACGAATGTGTCCATATGCTCAACAAGTCACAGTATCTTTCTGATTTCAAATAAGAGACATTTTCTTTCATTTCTTTTCTTCAAAAATCGTTTTCTTGAATTTGCGATATAATTTATAGAAAACGATTTTTTCTTTTAATGGCTGATAGAAAGGATGTCAAAATCGGACTTGGCATCATAGCGTTCGATGACACGTGCCATCTGAAGAGCATTGTGTCGGAGGTAAGGGACTTGTGTGACGAGATTGTGATATGCCTGCAGAAGGAGTCTTGGCACGGCGATCCGATAGAACAGGAAGTTGTAGACTATGTCGATAATCTTCTTCAGGAAAAATTCATAGACGATGTTATCTGGTTCGAGTCTAAAAACGACTACGACGACAAGGATCCTGCGAAACCGAGGATGATAGAAACTGACAAAAGGAACTTCCTTCTCGATTTTATGCAAGAAAAAGGCTGTACTCATGCCCATGTAATTGACAGTGATGAGTTTTATGACCACGATGATTACAAGAACACCATAGATGTCATTTTGCAGAATGACATCAAGGTGACGTATTGTCAGTATATAAACTACTACAGGGACTACTGTCATGTTCTGGTGTGGCCGTTCCTGTGCTATGTTCCTTTTATAAGCGACATTCACTATAGGTTTGACTTTAAGAATGGAAGTTTCGACAAACCGAGTGATCCGACAAGAAGGTACAAACTGCAGGATGGTGAGCAATATTGTATACTTTCATTCAAGCTCATAAAGATGCACCACTTGTCTTGGATAAGGAAGAATATCGAGGACAAGATAAAGAACTGGAGTGCGAAGAGATATTTCGAGAACATAGAGAATCTGAAGGAGAAAGTCATAGATAGGTATAACAACTACAAGGACGGTCAGAATGCGATTATATTGTTCAATACACCAGAGTATAATGTTGCCGTCAACAGGTTGAATGATGCCTATATAAAACCTAAATATAGTTTGTTGGAGGATATCGCATGAATATTTGTGTAATGATTATGTCGACTGAGATGCAGCCGAGCACAAGGAACGTTGAGATGTTCAAGAACACTGTTGTCAAGAACTACTTGGACAACAAGGACAAGTTCAAGCATATCTACGATTTCTGGGAGTATACCGCAGATAATATGCAGGACAGGGATTTTACAGGATACGGTTCTCCTCATTTTAATGTGATTTCTGTTCATGAGCAGGAGAGTGTATATAGGACATGGGAGAAGACATACAAGGCTTTCCAGATAATAACCGATAGAAAGAAATATGATCTCTATGTCAGGATAAACATATCGTTGTGGCTTAATCTTGAATTGCTTGACGCTGTCGCTGATCAGTTCAAGGATGATATGGTGTATTGCAATGCGATAAACAGCCATGTGAACGTGACATCTAAGTATCTGAACGATGTATATCCGAGAGGTGACATGTACATCTTCGGGAACAAGACAATGAACGGTATACTGGAGCATGGCTGGAAGTATATGTACTGTGATCAGGACATGAAGGAGAGGATAGGTGTGGATCATGTCGACGACTGTATACTTGGTGTGGCGATGATTGACACATATGGTAAGGATTACTACAAGCACATCGAGCAGCTGAAATACATGTTCATCCCAACTCCGTCGATAAAAGGTATCGGAGAGATTGACAAATTGTCGATAGGATTCAGGGTGAAGACAACACCAGAGGGAATGACATCAGGGTACTCGTGGGATGATAATGAGTACAGACTAAAGGATGCTGTGAAGATGAAGGAACTTCAGGATTATTTCGGAAACATTGATGTTTCATATTCTGATGTGAAGTTGAAAGATTTGATTGCCGACGAGAATAATGCCAGACCGACGTTGTTCGTGCAGGCTGTGAACTGTGGGGTGAAAAAGGTGTTTTGGCAATATCTCGCGATGAAGAGAAAATGAAAAAGAGGTCAAATCGACCTCTTTTTGTTTAGAAACTTTCGTCTATCTGAACTTGTGCCGCGCTTGGTGCATTTGATGTCGGTGAAGCGTTGAGTATGAAACTGAGATCAAGTTCAGATATCACAGATTTCTTGATGAAGTAGTCTCCCTTCGTGTAAACACATAAGAAGGCTCTTGGATTCGCTTTGTATCTCCTGAGTGGTTCAGCCATCAGAGGTATTGAGTTTGTGAAGTATTTTGATCCGATTCCGTCGTTGTAGTCCTTGATTGTTATTGAGAAATTCTCAAGTCTTTCGTCGTCGAAATTGATTATTTGTCTGTTTCCATTATAATCTTTTATAGCATAAGACTCTATGTTTCCTCTATATGTATTTGTATTTGAATCAAATTTTGTAAAAAGCGCACTGTCCATCTGTGCTGATTGTATTGTATAGAATTCCAATGTAATTTTTATGTCTGATGTAAAAACATAATTCGATGTTGATGGAACAGTTATTGAGAAGTCGTATAGTAGATTGTATGTTGTTTGTAAGGATCTCCTTGCGTATATATAATAATCATAATCTCCGTTTCCAGAATAAAGTTCACCATGTGAATTTATGTTTCTTACGTTTCTTGACCATGCTCTGCTGACAATATTAAGGGTGAAGTTTGTTGCTTCGGAAGACGACGATTCTGTTTGTGACAAATCTATCTTGTCTATCTCTTCTACTTTGCAATTGTTGTATCCTCCAGACGAAGTTACGTTTTTTATCAGATAGATGTAGTCATAACTGTTTTCTGTGTAAAATATATAATCATATTCTTCCGGTGTTTCGCTTACGTTCCTTCTGGCATATCTAGTTTCTCCGTTTACAGTAAAACGAATATTGTTGGTTGTTGTGTTTCCTGAAAGTTTACTGTTTCCATAGAAAAACAACCTTGCTCTTGAACCACCACCTCCTTCTATTCCGGGTAAGCTTATGGATGTACTTCCGTGTAATATGTCTGTGTTTTCCATTCTGTAAAAATTAGCTTACGTTTATGTTCATTCTGTATATTTCGCCGTTATGTGAGTATTCAAAATACATGTGGCACATAGAGACAGAATATCCTGTTTTTAAGCTGTTTTTTATTGTGCTTGTATTCAAAGATGCGTCCAATTCGTCTTTGAACGTTTCGTATTCTTTTAGTGTGGTAATATTTTTGTCAATTGACTCGATGTATCCTTTTTCCACAAAAATTCCCCATCCGTTGCTACTTGATGGGATAGATTCTATAACAAGACCGTTGTTAAGTACGGCACATATCTTACAGTATTCCTCGCTGCTTGCGATATATTCGATGAAATTCTTGCTGTCAGAGAACGTGAGGGTTTCTCCGTTGTCGTCTTTACCTGTTAAAGTATAAGTACTTGGATCTGGAACTACATAGTATCCTGTTGGAAAATTTAAACTTCCGCCATATGTTTTGCGTCCGAAATATCTATATCTCCATAATTTCCATTCGCCCCACGCAAGCGCATCGATTGTGCCTCTTTGTGAATAAGCATTTTCCAGTGCGTTATTTGTGTAAGGTGGATATGTTAGATTGTTCTCTACTTTGAATTTTAACTCTGTTGTGTTATGTGAGTTTGAAGGAACTTCATATCCTTGGGTTGCACTATCCTGAAATGCAATGTTTCCTAAGGAATCTAATGTGATAATGTTTCCGTAAATATTTGTTATTTCAAACAATTGACCGTATGTGTCAAGAATATAATCGTTTATTTTATATTTCTCGTCAGATATAGCTTCAGTGTTATTGGATAAACTCTGGTTGTTTCTTATTCTTTCTTTTATGATATTTGCGTTTATAGAAACATCAATGGATGAAAAATGTATAGAATTTCCGTTATTTCCCTGAATGCCTATACGCCCAGGTGCGGAATAACCGCACGATCCTTTCCAAGTTTCCAAATTGTAATCCATTGTTTATGTTGTTGTTTTTACTCTTGTGTTCATTATTTTTATTGCGCCAGTTTTTTTGTTGACACACACAAGTTCATATATGTTTTCTGAATTTAATAAGAAACTTCTTAATCTGCTGCAAATATATGATTTTTCCAAGTTCAATCTTGCTGTGTATCCGATCATATTATATGTAGAAGAATCTTTTAACAGTGGAGTTTTGTCGTTTAAGATCATTTCGTGCTTTATGAAATTGTCATATGGAACCGTGCTGCTTACAGCTGTATCTGCAACTTTGCAATTTCGCTGCCATTGTACAGGACCAAATGATTCATAAGGATACATGTTTGTATACATTCCTGAGAAATATGCAGAATCTCCGCTTCTGAAATTTGGATTGTCAATGCTATATAGTGAGTATTGAATATATCCTCTTAGATTGTCGTATGAAAGAGTTTGAAATTGTTGCATAGACCATTCTGAGAACAAGTTTTCAGCTTGTGCTGGATTTGTACTGTTTTTTTCTCCTGTTCTGATAGATCCTGGTCCAATCACTAAACCATACCAAGAAAGATGAAGGTTGTCTATTCCACCAAACCTATATCTGTATGGTGTTCCCCAGAAATTCTTTGTTATAAAGTTGTGTGGGTGTATGAAGTTTGAATTTATATTGTTTCCTGCGGGATGAAGTTTGTCACAAGACATGTCTGTGATATTGTAAATAGCCGATGAAGAATCTATATGTTCTTGGTATGTGTTTGATCCGTCTAGTTTTGCATTCAGTTTTATTTCTGCATATTTGTAAAATTCAAACGCTCCTTGCATATTCCTATGTACAGGATCCATTAGACTCTCATATCCGCTGTCACCGAGGATATATGTGTCATATTGTGGTGATTTATTGATTTTTGTATATATTCTTAGATAAAAATTCCAATAGTTTAATATACTGGAGTCTGTTACATGTATTATCGGTTTGAAACTGAATCCGAAAGTTTTTTTGAATGCTTTGTCATAAGTTATTCTTGTGGATGAATCCGGATAATCTTCTATATGATACGGAGACGTGTAATCACAACCCTTCAACCTAATGCTTGCGGATGAATCTATACATCTGTTGCTTGGAATAGGTATATTGAAAACATTCTCTGTAAAGTTCATGAATTCGACTTCACCGATGCTGTTTATAAGATTCTCATCGGATACAAGTTTAGCTTCTTTCTGCTTGTCTGTTAGTTTTCCTAGATATGTAAAATCTATATTGTCTCCGTTAATATCAAGCCTGTATACAAGAAGATCCTTTGATAATATCAAATCACCGTCTACATATTGTATTCCCTGAAGACTTATTGTATTCCCAGAAGAAAGAACAAGGTTGTTTTTAATCTTTTCCCTTATCATTCCTTTTATATAGTCGTTATTTGGGGAATAATCAGAAAAATGGATTGACGGACCATTTGTTCCGTTCTCTCCTGTTGAACCGTTGATTCCTGCAGTTGCTCTACCTGGAATCAAATCATTCCTGAAAATAGGCTGTTCTTTTGTCTTACACGTGAAATGTATTCCCATTACAGATAAATCTTCATTTTTACCGTATAGATGTAGTCTTTAAGGTTGTTAAGTGCAAGATAGTATTTTCCTTTGTCGTTGAAAAGGTTCTTGTTAATTCCTTGAAGTGTCATCATGCCATTTGTAGATGTACTGTTGTCGTCAAACGATAATTCCTGTGCTTCGTTGAACCATATTTCCACTTTGCAGTTTTCATCTATGTTTATGAATTTTAATATACTGTTCTCTATGTATCTTTGTTTGCTTTGCGGGTTGTTGACGGTTCTCCCTATCCAGTTGCCCATGTATCCATCCGAATACATGATAAGGTTGATTAAACTGTCTGTTATATTCAACGTTATCTTTTTCTTGTTTCTGTCTATTACAGTATTTGTCCAGTTTGTTATCTCGATGAAATTAACGATATTGCCGTCTTCGTTTTCTGATTTCAGGTTTAGGCCACGTGATGCAAAGAAAATATTCTTCTCATATCCAGATTCTATTCCGTTGTTTTCAACAAAAACATCGTGTCCTGTGAATGTCCTGTATATATTAGCATCCCAGCAGTCGACAAGAGGATTCAAATTATGTAGAACATTCAGGCAAGTTGATGATGTCATTGAACCTGATGTTACTGTTTCTGTGTATGTTTCAGGTAAACTTTTTATTACGGAAGCGTTGAATTTTATCAATCTGTTACTGGATATTTCCAAACTTGCATCTGCTCCAGCAGGAGAGAATGAGTCTCCAACAGATCTGGCATTAAACGAACCACATTCCCTATAAGTGAATGTGGATTCTTTGATCCATATTGAAGAATCAATTCCAGATATAACTGTTCCGTTTGCTACATTAATTTTTGGATATCCTTGTATATCGAATATTAAGCTGGTGTAGAAATAGATATCAGCAACAATTGATAATGTTGAAGAATCCACGTTGTTTATCTGATATGTTTCTCCGTTTATTATAACATCATCTCCTGATTGAATATATCTATTGTATGATATTGCGGACGAATCAAAAACAGTTAACGATATTGATGAATCCATCGAAGACACGTCTGTGATTTTGTATAGTTTCTCATTGTCTTCATCTGTTACATCATAAATATTTTCTCCTACTCGTAGTTCATAATTCAATGGTGATGTTGATGGTATATTAAACTCGGTTACAAGTATTTCTGTCTCTACGGTTGTGCTTTTTCTGTTGTCAATGGTAAGTGGAATCTCTGATACTTTTCTCAACCATGTCTGCGGAATCGTATTGACGTTCCCTACTCTGAGGTTACACCCGTCGAGAGAAGTCTCAAATATTGAATTTATACCGTCAATCTTGTTTTCAAACGCAAGAATGTTTCTTGTGACTGGTTCGCAATATGAAGGATATGCCGTTCCACTATCTGTCTGTTCAAAATCTGAATTTTCTACATTGATTTCGACAGGATCCTTTATTTCAACATGGATTATATCGTTCAGATTTGAATAGTTTAGTGTTCCGTTCTTTGTCTTCACGAACACAAGAGGAGTCTTTATATACTCCTTTATCATTCTCAAAGGAAGGGTTGCATAGTCTGTCTGTTTGTTGAACTCTGGATCCGTAGGTTCGTTGTTTGAACCTGATATGATGAACATGTCTATGTTGTCGTCAAGTTGGTTGACACATTTCATGAATTCTGATGTAAACGGCTCTATTCTTGATGAGTCAACATACAACGAAGCGTCCCATGAAGCAATATATTCATTTGTGAAATCTGGTTTGAATGATTCGACACCGATCTTTCCGATCAACAATGAGTATTTTTCCTTTGTGAAGCATTCCTTGTCTATTGAATCTGACATCAGAAACACAAACCCGTTTGCGTTTTCTTCTGATGTAACTATCTGGGCGAATCCCATCGAGCAATCCCTGTTCCATAATTCTGCGTTATCTGGTATCAGTGTGAGTTTGGATGAATTGAGGGTGTTTACTTTGCATTCTGACAGCGATGATGTGTGGAAAGATGAATAAATCATCGGAATACGGACGCTTCCGTCTATCGTCATCTTGGCATTGTCGTCGTTGTAGAACATGTTCCAAGGAGCGGAACCGTTGTATATGAATATAGCCAACTGTTCATTTTCCTCGTCGAACAGGATTTCGCA
>AUXO014862856.1_pt1 | contig 18877 bp, 16 predicted proteins | sample 768731 | NCBI WGS metagenome assembly AUXO01 (sample SAMN02715735, study PRJNA202380) | gut metagenome | biome: sheep rumen | host: Ovis aries | place: New Zealand: Palmerston North
GCAACAAACAGAATATTTTCGTCCTGCTCAACACTCCTTCGCGCCAATTTTATTAATCTTTAATAATTTGAAATTAAGATAAATATAAAATCATCTAAAAACTAGAAATTTGACCTTATATTTTTTTTAAGTATAATCTTCATAGGTATTAACTTAGTTCAATAATTTAACATAAGGAAAAAGTAATGAACCACAACATGATTCTTTCAGCATCAGGCTGGAGAAAAGTTTTTGCAGAAACATTAAACGAAGAAGACACTACTCCTCATATTGGAGAAGACAACAAAATTCTTTGTGCATTAATCGCGCAGACATTTGCAGAATACATTAAAAATAAAACAGGCAAAGAAAATCCAGAAGTTGTTGTTGCACGTGACACACGCCCTACCGGAAAAGAAATTTCTGAAATCATTCTGTACTCACTATCATCATGCGGAATAAAAAATATTTTCATAGATATTGCATCAGCTCCGGAAATCATGGCTTTTGCAAGAAACTTTGACGGCTTTTTGTACATCAGCGCAAGCCACAATCCAGTCGGACACAACGGAATTAAATTCGGCTTGAGTGACGGCGGTGTTGTACCTGGTGAAGAAGCTGCAATTCTAAAAAAATCTTTTGAAGAAAAATGCTTAGCAGAAAATGCTGCACTTAATGCAAAAGAACTTATTCTTGGAACATCGCAGAAAGAATATGAAGCAATTTTAAAATCAGTGAAAAAAAATAAAAAAGCTTCTCTTAAAGCTTACACATCATTCATCAAAGAAGTAATCACTTCAAAAAAAGAAACTTCACAACAAAAGAAAATTTTAAACTTTTTGAAAAAATCATCAAAAGGAAAGATTGCAGTTGTATGCGATATGAATGGAAGTGCACGCTGCGTATCAATCGATAAAAAATTTATTCCGTCAAACAAAATTACTCTCTATTCATTCAATGATATTGCAGGAGATATTAAACATGCAATTATTCCTGAACCTGAAAATCTCGTACACTGCTCTGCATACATGGAAAAACTTCAAAAAGACGGAATTAAAAATGCAATTCTCGGTTACATGCCGGACTGCGACGGTGACAGAGGAAATATCGTTTTCTGGAATGAAGAAAAAAATAAAGCAGAAATTCTGATGGCTCAGGAAGTATTTGCTTTATGTGTTCTCAGCGAGCTTACCTTCGAACACTGGAAAAATGAAGACGAGACACAAAATAAAAAACTTGCAGTTGCAGTAAACTGCCCAACTTCAATGAGAATAGATGAAATCTGCAGAAGTCTTAAAGCAGAGCTTTTCCGAGCAGAAGTCGGTGAAGCAAACGTTGTAAATCTTGCACGCGAAAAAAGAAACGAAGGCTACAACGTAAGAATTTTCGGTGAAGGAAGCAATGGAGGAAACATCACATACCCGAGTGCAGTCCGTGATCCTCTCGCATCAATTTTTGCGCTCGTAAAACTTTTAAGCATCCGCGACACAAAAAAACAGAAAGGACTCTTTCATATCTGGTGCTCAATGTCAGGTCAGGAAAATCTTTACAAGGAAAATTTTACACTCAAAGACATAATCAGAACTTTACCTGCTTACGTTACGACCGGTGTAAGTGAAAGCCGTGCAATTCTGAAAGTAAAAGCCGAAGATAAAGGTCTTTTAAAAGAAAGATTTAAATCAATCTTTGAAAAATCTTTTGAAGAAAAAAGAAGCGACCTCAAGAACAAATATGGAATTGACTGCTACAAGTGCATTACAACAAACGGAACTAAAGAAATTCAAAACGCTGAAAACTGGAATAACGGAAACGGCGGATTGAAAATAAAATTTTTCAGCGAGACTGATGATTCACTTGCTTTCATCTGGATGCGTCCAAGCGGAACTGAACCTGTTTTCAGAGTAATGTGCGATGTAAAAGGAACAAACTCAAATGAAGAGCATGAGCTTCTGTCTTGGCTCACACAGATGATTGAACAAGCTGATTCTTAAAAAATTACGGCAGATATTTTGGATCAATATGCTTTAAAGATTCAAACATATGCTGCTTGATTTTTGAATCTCCATCAGTTAATACTTCAAGCTTTTTTCTGGCTGTCTTGCGCTCACTATTTTCCTGATAATTGCAGGTACATGTGAAACCAAGATAGCCCATTTTTTTTCCATGCTCGATTATTACATTTTCCGGAGCATAACACAAAGGTCTTATAACAGTAACAGGATAATTATCAAAAGCAAGTGAAGGCGGCATTGTTGTGAGCGTACATTTTTTTGTCATATTCATGATAAGAGTTTCAAGAAAATCATCCAGATGATGACCGAGTGCAATTTTATTAAATCCGTTATCCATTGCGTAATGCAGAAGTTCTTTTCTACGCTGAGTTGAACACCAATAACAGTTCATTTTTCTGCCGGGCTTAAGACGACCGATTACATCAACATTCATAATTTCAAAATCTACATTCCACTCTTTAAATAAATCAATAACCTTCTGAGGAAAAGGAAGAGCAAAATCACTCTGGATTGCAAGCGCCTTAAATTCAAAATCTGCATCCACTCTTTTTTTTCGCTGAACTAAATATTCAATGAGCGCAGTTGAATCTTTTCCGCCTGAAGCTCCGACAAGAATTCTGTCACCTTTTTCAATCAATTTATAATCAAAAATCGCTTTATCAATAATACTGTATAAAAATGTCCGCATGTGCATCATTATATTTCATTTAAAAAAATAATTGAACAACAATATTTTTTTTTGTTATACTATTCTAACCGTACGTCATTGTACAGTTTTAACAGGAGAAAAATTAATGACAAACGCTGAAATTCTTGAAGCTGCAAACAAATATATTGCAGAAGAAAAAGACGCTGACTTCCGCAAAGAAGTTGAAAATCTCGTTGCAAAGAAAGACTGGAAGGAACTTGAAGACCGTTTCTACACAACACTTGAATTCGGAACAGGTGGACTTCGTGGTGTAATGGGTGGCGGAACAAACCGCATGAACACTCTTGAAATCAACAAGGCAACACAGGGACTTGCAAATTATGTTATCAAAGCTTTTCCTGCAAAAGCAAAGAAAGGTCAGATCAAGGCAGTTGTTGCTTATGACAGCCGTAAAAACTCTGACAAGTTCGCAGAAGCTACAGCACGCATTTTCGCAGCAAATGGAATTACAGCTTACCTTTTCAAATCACTCCGTCCTACTCCAGAGCTTTCATTTGCAATCCGCAAGCTTAAGGCACAGACTGGTGTTGTTGTAACAGCTTCTCACAATCCGCCACAGTACAACGGATACAAAGCATACTGGGATGATGGTGCACAGGTTATTGAACCACATGATGTTGGAATCATCAAAGAAGTAAATGCTGTAGAAGAAATCAAATCAATGAGCAAGGCAGCTGCAGTTAAAGCAGGGAAGCTCATCGTAATCGATAAAGAAATTGATGAACCTTACTGGGCAATGATTAAGAAGGAACTCTTCCGCCCGGCTCTTATCAAAAAAGAAGCAAAGAATGTTAAGGTTGTTTACACACCACTCCACGGAACAGGCGCAATGCATGTTGAAAAAGTTCTTGGTGATCTCGGACTTAAAGTAATCACAGTTCCAGAACAGAAGAAACCGGATGGAGCATTCCCTACAGTAGAAAAACCAAATCCAGAAGAAGCACCAGCACTTAAGATGGCTGTTGAACTTGCAAAGAAAGAAAAGGCAGATGTTGTAATGGCAACAGACCCTGATGCAGACCGCTTTGGTACAGCATTCCCTGATGAAAATGGAAACTATGTTCTTGTTTCAGGAAACCAGATGGGTGCCCTTCTTTGTGAATACGTTCTTCTTTCACGCACAGAAAAGAACAAAATGCCTGAAAATCCTGCATGTATCCGCTCAATCGTTACTTCACCATTTGTTGATGCAATCTGTAAGAAGTACAAGGTTAAGCTTATTGAATGTCTTACAGGATTCAAGTGGATCGCAGCAATCGAAGCAGCATTTGAAAAAGACAAGAGTCACAATTATGTTTTCGGTCTTGAAGAAAGCTACGGTTACAAGGTTGAAAAATCAGTAATGGATAAGGACGGTGTTTCAGCCGCAGCAATGTGTGCAGAAATGACACTTTACTGGAGAAGTCAGGGCGTTTCCCTCCTCCAGCACCTTGATGACATGTACAAAAAATACGGTTACTTTGAAGACAGAGCAATCAGCAAGTATTTCCCTGGAATTGAAGGTCCAAAGATTATGGGCGGAATCATGACAAAGCTCCGCACAGAAGGACTTAAAACTCTCGGTGGAAAGAAAGTTCTTAAAATCCGCGACATTGGTGAACAGGTTGAATTCGATCCTGCAAAGAAGGATAAAAAGAAGAAGCTTAAGTTCCCTAAGAGCAACGTACTTCAGTTCTTCCTTGACGGCGGTACAATCGTAAGTGCACGTCCTTCAGGAACAGAACCAAAGATTAAGTTCTACATCAACAGCTGTACTCCAGTTAAAGGTGGAAAGGCTGAGGAACTTGCAAAGGCAAAAGCAGAAGCAGGAAAACTTTGTGATGCAATAGCAAAAGAAATTACAAAGATTCTTGATTCAGCAAAATAATAACTGAATAAAGTCCCGGAGGGAAACCTTCGGGCTTTTTTTTACTACCCCAAAAAGGAATTCATATGAAAAAAATAATTTCAACTTTTTCTTTTCTTCTGATATTTTCTGCATTTTGTTTTGCAGAAAAGAAAATCTATGTAAAAACAAAAAGTGCTGATCTTATGAAAAAAGCTACGACACTCAGCACAACAGTAACAAAAGTTTCATATGGTGCAGAACTCATTGTGCTTGAAACAGATGGTGAATGGAACTTCGTACAGCTTTCAGGAAAACCAGACATCAAAGGATGGATTAAAGACAGCAGAACAACAACAAGAAAACTTACTGCAAGAACTTCTGCAAACGCAAAAGAAATCGCACTTTCAGGACGCGGATTCAGTGAAGAAGTTGAAAACCTTTATTCGAATTCTGAAAACGGAAATTACAAGGCAGTAGATGAAATTGAATCAGTTCAAACAGACAAAGATAATCTGAAGAAATTCATAAAAGACGGAAATCTTAATGGAGGTGACAAATAATGAAAATCAATCTCACAAAATCCATTATCATTTTATCAGCTGCTTCTGCATTGTTTATATATTCATCCTGCGAATCTTTAGGTGACGTGACAAAAGTTTCTGCAAAAGTTTTCAGTGCAGCGGGAGTAATAAGCGACAGTACAGCAAACGCAATAGGCAACACAGTTGATGCAATCGATACAGCAAAAACTTCATTTTCACTTGAAGAAGAATATTACATCGGCCGAGGTGTAGCTGCATCGATTCTACAAAAATATAGCATTTACAAAAACAAAGATGCTTCAACTTATGTAAGCAATATCATGGAAACGCTGATTCTGAATTCTGCTTCACGTGAAATGTTCAACGGCTATCATCTTGCAATTCTTGATACAGATGAAATAAATGCCTTTGCAACAAGCGGAGGACATATTCTTATTACAAGAGGACTACTGAAAAGAGTTGAATCAGAAGAACAGATTGCAGCAGTAATTTCACACGAACTTGCACACATTCAAAAAAATCATTCAATAGAATCGATTTCAAATGACCGCAAGAAAAATGCATGGAAGGCTCTTGGTGCCGCCGCCGTACTTACAACCGCAGACATTGTTCAAAACTCAAATGACAAAAATTCAAAAACAAAAGTTTCTGATAATCTTGCACAGCTTGGTGAATTATATTCTTCAATTGTTGGAGACAGCGTTGACACACTCATCAACAAAGGTTACTCAAAAAAGTTTGAATATGAAGCTGATGAAGAGGCTTTAAGCATAATGAGCAGTTCCGGCTATGATGTAAATGCAATGGAAGAAATGCTTACGATGCTTGAAAAAAATGCACCGGATAAAAAATCAGGCTTTGCAAAAACTCATCCTTCATCTAAAGATAGAAAAGCAAAATTAAAAGGAAAGTATAAAAAATTCTCTGACAAAAAAACAGACAGTGAATCACGCATAAAAAGATTCGAAAAAATCAAAGCATCATTTTAAAGGTTAAAACATGAAAAGAAAATTCAGCAGATTTATTCCATTGTTAGTATGCAGTACAGTTTTTTTATTCATCCTGATTCTCACAAAATCCGGAGCATTCACACAGCTTGAATACAATTCATACGACTCAAGAATAAAATTTTCTGCTGATTTTTCAAAAACAAGCGATGACATAATAATCATCATGGTTGACCAGTACAGCATAACAGGCGCAAATGAAAACTACGGCTGGAACTGGCCATGGCCTCGTGAAGCATACGGCGAAATACTTGAGTTTCTTGATAAGGGAAAAGCAAAAAGCTGCACCTACGATATTCTGTTTCCGGAAACTTCAATTTATGGAGATGAGGATGATGAAGCTTTTGCAGAAAAATTAAAAAATGCAAAAAATACAAAACCATATCTTGCACAATTTTGGGATGCAGAAGACACAGTTACAAAACCACTTCCAGTACTTGCAGAAAGTGCATCTGATCTTTCAAACACAACAAGCGTAAAAGATTCAGATGGAATAATCCGCCGAACAAGAATCAAAGATAATTTTAACGGAGAAGATCTTATTTTCATGGGATTCACTCCGGTAAAAGATAAATTAGAAAAATCTCCTGTTAAAGGTGCAGTTTATGATTCAAAAAAACAGACTCAAACCGTAAAGCTAAATTTCAAAAAAGACATTGATTTATACGCACACTACAGCGCCTTTGATATTCTTGAAAGCTCAAGGATGATTAAAGAAGGCGAAGATGATCCATACTTTTATCCTGAAGATTTTGAAAACGCACATGTTTTTGTAATTTATTATGCACCGGGACTTTTTGATATTTGTTCAACTCCAGTCAGCAAAGTTTATCCTGGAGCCGGAGTTTCAATAACAGCACTGGACAATTATCTGAACAATGATTTTATAAAAGATGTTCCGCAGATTTTAAATATTCTGATTATTGCAGCTGCATGTATTCTTGGAACAACAACCTCATGGTTTTCAGGGAAAAGAAAAAAAACAATTTTCATCGTACTTTCATATTCAATATTTTTCCTGCTTGGAATTGGATTGATAATTTTTTCCGCATACTCAATATTCTTAAAAGGATTTGACATGTGGTTCATACCTGTTCTTGCAGGCTTCATTCTCTCATTTCTTGTCATGACATCAACAGATTATTTTAATGAAGGAAAGCAAAAGAGATTTATCAAAAGTGCATTCAGCCAGTACTTAAGTCCGAATGTAATCAATCAGCTCATTGCAAATCCTGATAAACTGAAACTTGGTGGAGAAAAAAAGAACATTACAATTTTCTTTTCTGATGTTCAAAGTTTTACGACCTTAAGCGAAGGACTTTCTCCGGAAAAGCTCACAGATCTTTTGAACTTTTATTTAAGCGAAATGTCTTCAATCATTCTTGAAACAGGCGGAACAATCGACAAATATGAAGGGGACGCAATCATTGCCTTCTGGAACGCACCGGCTGATATAAAGGATCACGGAAAGCATGCACTTGAAGCTGCAATAAAATGTCAGGAAAAACTCTCACAGCTTGAAGAATCATTCATTTCAAAAGTCGGAAGGCCTATGTGGACAAGAATCGGAATTAACACAGGAAATGCAGTTGTAGGAAACATGGGAAGTCAGAACCGATTTGACTACACAATGTTTGGAGACAGCGTAAACTTAGCTTCACGACTTGAAGGCTTAAACAAGCAGTTTGGAACTTATCTTATGTGCAGTGAATCAACAATGAAACATGCAATTGATTCAGGTTGTGATTTAAAATTCAGAGAATTGGGGCGTGTTCAGGTTGTAGGAAAAAAACAGGCCGTTAGAGTTTTTGAACCGATGACAAAAGAAAAGTTTGAAGCGGATAAAATCACTCTTAAAAAATTTAATGATGCACTGGAATTATTCTACAAAGGCGATTTGAAAAAAGCAGCTGAATTATTTGAAGAAAATTCTTCGGACGCACCAAGCAGAAAATATGCAGAAAGAATTCATAAGATCCTTGATGAAAATAAAAATTACTTAGACCAATGGAACGGCGTCTGGATTGCAGGAGAAAAATAAATCCGATGGTAAAGCTGTTCAGTGACTTTAAACACATTGCAAGAGAATTCTATTCGGGTAAAACTTTCGTTGCTTTTGACACAGAAACAACAGGTCTGCACCCGAATGAAGAACACGTAATAGAAATTGGTGCAATAAAATTTAATTGCGAAGGATTGATTGAAGAACCGTTCAACATTCTTATAAAACCGCCTGTTCCTGTTTCACAATTCATAACAGATTTAACTCACATCACAAATGAAATGCTGGAAAATTGTCCTTCCATGACACAGGTACTTCCAGAATTCTTGAATTACATTGGAATAGAAAATACATACCTCATCGGGCATAATGTTCCTTTTGACATTCAGTTTATAGATGCTGAGCTTACAAGGGCTTCTCTACCCGCAATAAAAAATCTAGCATTCGATACACTTCAACTCGCACGCTGGGCATATCCTGAATTTTCATATTTTCCGGAAAAAGGTCAGTACAAATTACAAAGCCTCGCAGCAAGATTTAAAATCAACGTAGAAGCGGCTCACAGGGCCTGCGATGATGCACGTGTATGCAAGGAACTTTTTCATCAGATAATAAAAGATACACTCAGCAGACAAAAAGATTATGAAATCAGCAATGAAAAATCTATTTTTCTATTGGAAACAATTTACTGATTTTTTCAAGTAAGTGCATTTATTGTAAAATTATTCAATATCAAATAAAATAATCATCATGTCTGAAAAATCAATTCCATTAAATCAAACACTTAAAGAAAACAAGATGGGCACAATGCCTGTAATACCACTGCTTTTAAACATGTCAGCACCAATAATGCTTTCAATGTTTGTACTTGCCTGCTACAATCTCGTAGACAGTTATTTTGTGTCAAAGCTCAAGGAAGAGGCTCTTTCTGCAATGGGACTTGCCTTTCCTGTACAGGGACTTACAATCGCCTTTGGAATCGGAACTGCAATCGGTGTAAATGCTCTGCTTGCAATGAAGCTTGGTGCAAAGGATTTTGAAAGCGTAAACAAAGTAGCAATGAACGGATTTTTTCTTGCTTTCTGCACTTCGATTTTTTTCTGCATTCTCTGTGCAATCGGGCTTGATGCTTACATAAAATCACAGACATACGATCCGCTGATTATCAAAATGACAAAAGAATATCTTACGGTTATTCTTTATGCATCTCTTCCGCATTTCGTTGGAGTAATGTCAGACAGAATTCTGCAGGCAACAGGTTTAACATTCTATACTATGGTTACTCAGCTTGTCGGAGCCATTACAAACATCATTCTTGATCCGCTTTTTATTTTTGGATACGGTCCGTTCCCGAAGCTTGGAATTATGGGTGCTGCAATTGCAACAGTAATCGGGCAATTAAACGCATCGATTGTTTCTATAGTACTCAACATAAAAAAGAACAAGGAAATCCATTTTGCATTCCGCGGCTTCAGACCAAACGGCGCATACATCTGGCAGATTTACAAAATTGCAATTCCATCAATTCTTATGCAGTCAGTAAATTCACTTACAACTTATGGAATGAACAGAGTTTTAAAAACTTTCGAAAAAATTGCAGATACAGCGATTGCAGTTTACGGTTTGTATTTTAAACTTAACAGTATATTCTTTATGCCTTTCTTCGGACTTACAACAGGAATGGTTCCAATCGTTTCCTACAACTTCGGCGCAAAAAATAAAAAGAGAATTATCGCAACAATCCGCTCTACACTTATGATTGCAGTCAGTTTAATGAGCATAGGAATTATAATTTTTGAAGTATTCCCGGAAAATCTTTTGAGAATGTTTGAAGCAAAAGAAAATATGATGAATATAGGTACAGTATGTTTAAGACTGATTGCACCAAGCTTCCTTGGAGCCTCAATCGCAATTACTTTCAGTTCCGTATTCCAGGCAATGGGAAGAGCCGTATACAGTATGAATGTTTCAATCATCAGACAGATTGCAGTTCTTCTTCCGTCTGCATATTTACTTTCAAGAACAGGAAACATAAACAACGTATGGTTCTGCTTCCTGATTGCTGAAGTATTTGCAATTTCATGTTCTTTATATTACATGTCAAGATTGAATAGAAAATATTTAAAACCGATGGAAGATTAAATTAAAATTGGCTCCCAGTCGTTTTGAGTAAAACGAAACCGTGCTATATAGCACTAAATACTGTTTGTTGTAAAGTAACTATTTACTTTGTCGCTTTGCGACAGCAACAAACAGAATTTTTTCGTTCTTCTCAATACTCCTTCGCGCCAATTCTATTAAATCAATAAGAATACAAAATTATAAATACATGATTAATTATTAAGCTCTTTCAACTCAACAGCTGAATTTCCAGAGGCTTTGCTTTTATACTTACCGCCTTCAGTAAAGATTCTAAGCTTATAATCTGCTTTATCCTGAACATAGTTGGTAGTACCATTATAAAGCACATCATTGATTTTAACCGTAAACTCTAAATCTTCAAGACATCTGTCATAATTAATTTTTTTTGATTCACCTGAAGCAAGTTCTAACGGCAGACTTTTATTTATCGGATAAGAAAACTCTATAAACTGAATCGTACTATCCGTTTCATTCTTAATCTCAACTTCAACACCATCATCACTAATTATGCATGATGAAAACAAACCTGCGAATAATACTGCAGATACCAATAAACCTAAAATAAATCTTTTGTTATTAATATTTTTACACATGGCACAATTCAAACATAAAAACAAAAAAGCGACAATATAAATTCTGTAAAAAATACGATTCTTTTAGGCATTATACAATCTACATAAAATAAATTTAGAGAAATTAAAGAAATAAAAATCAGCCGCGGGGAGCCTTTGCTGGATCTATAGGAACTGACTTCTGGAATACCATCAGGCAGATCTGATTTGTTCCTTTGATGCTGTCTGTTCCTGCAGTTCCGATCAAATCACCAAAAACAAGATACTGGCCTTTTGCAACTTTAATTGAACCAAGTCCGGAATAAACATAGATGTGACCTGTCTTTGACTGAACAAAAACAACCTGACCATAGCCGCGGTAATTTCCAACATACATTACAGTTCCCGCGCGAATGGCAGTTACATTTTCATTTTTTTCTGCAGTCAACTGAACGCCGCTAACCTTGCCTTTCATGTAAGTAACTTCAGGCTTTTTAACAGGCCATGTAAGAGCAGAATCCCCTTTCTTCGATGAATAATTTCTAGGATCATTTGAATTTAAATCCGGAAGTTTTGCATTATCTGTATCAACAATTGTAACAGGAATTTTTAACTTCTGACCAACCTTAAGATCATTTGAACTTCCAAGATTATTCAACGACTTTAATTCATTTACAGAAATACCATTGATCTTTGCGATTCTGTAAAATGTATCACCTTTCTGAACCGTGTAAGTATCAAACTTTCTGGCAGATGAAGAATTTTCGTTTCCATTTTTTGAAGGGATCGTAAGCTTCTGTCCAACCTTAAGCACATGACTTGTTGTAATCCCGTTTGCATTACAAAGCTCATCAACAGTAATTCCGTACTTCTTGCTTATTGAATAATAAGTTTCTTTTGCAGCAACAACATGAACCTCTGCATAAACTGAAACAATCGAAATTAAAAAAATTAACAAAAGAGAAAAAATATATTTTACATCGTTATCTTTAAAGACTTTCATACCTTTTGAATATCGGCACAAAAGTCAGTATACTTGAAGAAAAGACAATTTATTGAGGAAAAAAAAATGAATGAAGAATTTATCCAGCTGCGTGATTATATAAATGAAAATGTTGAACTTGCAATCGATCTTGAAAAAACAATAACCTGTATTCCTGCCCTTGCTCCGGAAAACAACGGTGACGGCGAATATGAAAAATGCCTTGCGCTTGAAAAATGGCTTACATCAAACGGAATAAAAAATCTTGAGCATTTTGACGCACCGGATGAAAGAGTTTCTGCAAAAAAGAGACCGAATCTTGTTGCAACAATCCCGGGAGCAAAAGATGACTATAACGTATGGATTTGCGCACATCTTGATGTAGTTCCAACAGGAGAAATTTCTTCATGGAAAACAGACCCGTGGCAAGCAACAGAAATTGACGGGAAAATTTACGGCCGCGGAGTTGAAGATAATCAGCAGGGATTATGCAGCGGTGTACTTGCAGCACTTTCGTTCGTAAAGCAGCACATAATTCCTGAGCACACAATCAAGCTTCTTTTTATGGCTGATGAGGAAGTCGGTTCAAAATACGGAATGAATTTTCTTTTAAAAGAACACAAAGAACTTTTTGGAAAAGAAGACAGAATCTTAATTCCTGATGGTGGAGATTCTAAGGGCGAGACAATTGAAATTGCTGAAAAAAGCATCGCATGGTTTAAATTTCACACAACAGGAAAACAGTGCCACGGGAGCCGCCCGGATCAGGGAAGAAATGCGTTTCTTGCAGCAAGTGATCTTGCACTTAGAATTCACGACATGGAAAATGTCTTTAATAAAAAGGATGATCTTTTTGAACCGAACTATTCAACATTCCAGCCTACGATGAAAACAAAAAATGTTGACGGTGTAAACATTATCCCGGGCGACGATATTTTCTGTGCAGACTGCAGAATTCTTCCATGCTACACGCTTGATGAAGTAAGAGAAGAATTGCAAAAAAGAATTTCAGAAGTTGAAGCAAAATACGATGTAAAAATTGAAGTGAGCGAGCTTCAGGCAGAACAGAGCGTTGCGACAGATATAAATGCACCTGTTGTTCAAGAATTAAAAAAAGCACTCAAAGAAGTTCACAACATCGACGCAAGATGCATAGGTATTGGCGGCGGAACAGTTGCAGCAGGATTAAGAAATCTTGGATACAATGCCGTTGTATGGTCAACAATGGACGAACTTGCTCATCAGCCTAATGAATATGCAATTGTAAAAAACATCGCGCTTGATGCCATGACAATTGCATATATGTGCATTCTGTAAAAATTAAACTTATACAACTCAGTCTAAAATAGTAATTTCAACACGGCGATTTTTAGCTTTATTCTTTTCGTTGTTGTTTGGAGCTACAGGCTGAGTTGCACCAAATCCTTTTGTAAACACATTCTTGCTGTCGCGAACTCCAAGGCTTATAAGATAATCTGCAACTGCGGCAGCTCTCTCTTCACTTAAAATCTGCCTCATATTTTCCGTTCCTGCAAGAGCTGTATGTCCCGTAACAAGAATATCATTATTCGGCCACTTGTTAAGAATCTGAGCAATCTTATCGAGTTTGCGCTTTTCACTTTCAAGAAGAATCGAACTGTCAGCTTCAAACTGAATGTTTTCAATCGAAATAACAAGACCTTTTTCACTCTGCTTAACAACAACATTTTCAAGGCCAAGATCCTTAACCTGCTTTGTAACTGATTTTAAATTATCCTTTGTATTTACAGTTTCAAATTCAGTAACTTCCGCATGAGCCTTTCCTGTAAACTCAAAAAGATTCCCTTTCGATGTTGTAATAAGAATTCTAAAATCTTCTTTGTAATGATCTATACAGCCTCTCTCCGGATCCCAGTAAATTGTTTCATTACTAAAGCCCTGAGTAACTTCAGGAACTTCAAAAAAATATGCTGCATCAGCAACCTGAGGACTTTCCATGTTCATTGTATATTTTGCACTGATAATCAAAAATCCGCTTTCACTATCCCGGCCAAGAAATTTATATTCACAAATAAAAGGAACAATAAAAGGCTTTTCAATTCCAAAGCCTGCACGAAGATCATGTGCTTCATGTCCTTTATAAGTCCAGGTTTCTCCGACCGCAACCTCTTTATCCGGGAACACAGGAACATCACGCACAACAGGCATAAAATACTGATCACCGATTGTATACACACCAAGCTTACTTCGAGTAAAAATACTTTTGTAATCTTCTCCATACTGAAAAATATTTTTAGATCTTGCTGAAACAGAATTTTCTGAAGTCATAAAAGTTGCTTCATGAACTCCGCTACCGTCTTTTTTTACATCAGTAATCTTTGAAGAAACTCTGTTGAGGATTACAGCATGATGACTTTTCTGCCTGTTAACATAAACATCTTCTTCTACAGTAGAAATAATTTTATATGTGTCCCCCTTCTTGAATTTAAATTCAAATTTAAAAGGCTGATCTGCAAAACATAAAGAAACAATCGATAAAAAAATACAGGATAAAATTTTTCTTTTCATAATATAAATAATAAATTTTCTGTAAAAAAGTTTCAATTTAAAAACGATTCAAAGACGAAATCAATCATTTGAAATTCCACTGATTATAAAATACACTTTACACATGAACACAAAAACAATTTTGATTTTAGCAGCAACTGCAATTTTCTCATTCATTCTTGGAAAATTAATTCAAAAACTTAAGGACAACAAGCTTATAAAAAAAGAAAGAGCTGATGCAGTAAAAAGAAGCCGTGCCGTAATCGGAGGACAGTTCACGGAACAGATAGCACCCTTTCTGCCTGCTTTTCCATGCAACGCTGGAGACGCAAGATTTATCGGAAAACCTGTGGATTTTATTGCCTTCCCGGGGAGCGCTGAAGGAAAATCAATAGAAGAAATTTTACTGATAGAAGTTAAGACCGGGGACAGCAGATTGAGCGAAAGAGAAAAGCAGATTAAAGCTGCGGTTGAAAACGGAAATGTAAAATACGTTGTATACAGAATATAAAAAAAGTCCCCCTTTTAATGGAGGACTTGAGTTTATTATTCCCAGCCAAAAGTTGCAGGCGGCTTGTTTGTACAGTCAAGATAAAGACTGTCTACAAAATCCAATGCCGCAATCTGTTTTACAATACTTTCAAGAAGTTCAAGCGGAAGCCAGGCAAATCTTGCAGTCATTACGTCTTCTGAGCAAACTGGGCGCAAAACAAAACTTGCATGTCCCTCTTTTGAAGCATACGGCAAATCGATTGTAAGATGCTGGAAAATTTTTGAATACCAGTTGTTCTTGTGAAGTTCAGTCAAAACTATATTATCTACTTCACGAAGCTGATCGAGTCTTTCTTTTGTACAATATCCTTTCATGAGCTTAAGGTCACTGTCTTTAACTCCAGGCTTCTGATAAAGTTTAAGTACAGTTCTGTTTAAATATTTTGAGCTGTTTGTAATTGTACTTGAAGTACGTTCAACTTTTTCGTGAACCTTTGGAACGTGGAAAAATCCTTTTGAATCCTGAGCAAAAGCAAGACATGCAGGGAATCTGTAAGTTCTAAAATCTCCCTGAACACCAACCGATTTAACCGGCAAAACAGATTTCACCATACTTGCAGTACATTCAGTACAGAATTCTGTAATCTTAATTGAATTAAATTCTTCCTGAGCCTTTTTAAGTTCGTCCTTATCAGATTCAGAAAGTTCCCCTTCACTACAGAGAACGTTGATACTCAAGCCAGGTCCCGGGAACGGATGACGCATTACAAGTTCATCTTCAAGCCCCAGCTTTTTTCCCATCGCACGAACTTCATCCTTATAAAGATCCTTGAGAGGCTCAATAATCAATCCTTTTTCAATAAGCTTTTGAATTCCTTCAACACGATTATGATGAGTCTTAATTACGTTAGAATTTTTTGTTCCGCCCGATTCAATAATATCAGGATAAAGAGTTCCCTGAGCAAGCATATAAAGATCTTCATCAAGCTTCTGCTCTTTTACAAATGCATCGCGGACTGTAATAAAATTTTCACCAACAGCCTTACGCTTTTTCTGCGGATCGGTAAGTCCCGCAACTGCATTCAGGAAGCTTTCAGAGGCATCCTTTACAATAAAATTATTAAAGCCGTGAGCACGATATGCTTTATCAACATTTGAACTTTCATTTTTTCTCATGAAGCCGTTATCAATGTGAAGACCAAGAACACGATCCTGACCGAGAGCTTTATTGAGCAGAGCAAATGCAACTGTAGAATCAACTCCGCCGGAAAGGAACAGAAGAACATTTTTATCTTTTGCTTCAGTTTTAATGCTTTCAAGAATATGACTTAAAACAGCATCTTCATCCCAGTTGATTTCCATCCCGCAGAATTTTGCAAAGTTTTCAAAAATTTTATTTCCGCAAGGAGTATCTTTTACTTCACAATGACACTGAAGAGAGAATCTTTTTTTAGCAAGATTTTGTGTAGCAGCATAAGGACAGTCTTTTGTTGAACCAACGACTTCAAATCCTTCTCCAATTTCAAGAACTCCATCCTGATGACTCATCCATACCTGCTGAGTCGGTTCAATACCTTCGAACAAAGGCGACTTAACTTCAGGATTCAAATTAAGTGTGGCAAAACCAAATTCACCAACTTCAGCCTTTCCAACTTTTCCGTTGTAACCAAGCTGAACAATATAATGGCCGTAACAAAGACCTAAAATCGGAACACCAAGCTCCAGAATTTTTTCGTTAAACTCAGGAACCTTTTCATCATAAACAGAAGAGGGTCCGCCTGAAAAAACAATTCCTTTTGCATTTTTGAAAACATCAAGTTCTGCAGAAGGCAGCGCGATTTCTGTATAATAGCCCATAGCACGAAATCTTTTTGCAATCAGGTGTGCATACTGGCTTCCAAAATCCAATACAACAATTTTCGAACGTTCCATAGGCACATTATAAAGAAAATCATATAGTTATTCAAATTTTATTTCTTTATATTTCTTCCATTTTAAGATATAATTACTTTACCTATTGCATAAAAACTTTAAGTATATTAAAGTTAATTAAATAATATTGAAGTTCGACATATAAAAGTGCCGACGAGTGAGGTTTTATATGGCAAAAGACATCGATTGGGGTAATTTACCATTCGGCTACATGGAAACAAACAAAAGTTTCGTAGCAAACTGGAAAGATGGAAAATGGGATGAAGGAACCCTTACTTCTGATCACACAATCACAATGAGCGAATGTGCATGTGTTCTTCAGTACGCACAGACATGTTTTGAAGGTCTCAAGGCTTACACAACTGCAGATGGAAAAGTAGTTACATTCCGTCCTGACCTTAACGCAGACCGCATGGCAGACAGCTGTACACGTCTTGAAATGCCTGTGTTCCCAAAAGAACGCTTTGTTCAGGCTTGTATCGATGTAGTTAAAGCAAACCTTGACTATGTTCCTCCATATGGAAGCGGTGCAACACTCTACCTCCGTCCATTTATGTTCGGATCAAATGCTGTTATCGGTGTAAAACCTGCAACAGAGTTCCAGTTCCGCATTCTTGTTACTCCTGTAGGACCATATTTTAAAGGCGGTGTAAAACCAATCAAAGTTCGTATTTCTGACCGAGACCGTGCTGCTCCTCATGGAACAGGTGATATCAAGGCTGGTTTGAACTATGCAATGTCTTTGTACAATATTGTTGATGCTCATAACTGCGGATATGCAGAAAACATGTACACAGATCCTGCAACACACACATACATTGAAGAAACTGGTGGAGCAAACATTCTCTTTGTAGATAAAAAAGGAACTTTAATTACACCAAAATCAAATTCAATTCTTCCTTCAATCACACGCCGTTCTTTGATTACTGTAGCAAAGGATATTCTCGGAATGAAGGTTGAAGAACGCAAAGTTAACAAAAAGGAACTCAAGAAGTTTGTTGAATGTGGTCTTTGTGGAACAGCAGCTGTAATTTCTCCAATCGGACAGATCGATGATCACGGCAAGTCAATTATGCTTCCAAGCGGAATGTCTGAAATCGGTCCTGTAATGAAGAAGCTCCGTGAAACTTTGACAGGCATCCAGATGGGAACTATAAAAGGACCTGAAGGCTGGGTTGTTGAAATCAAATAAAAACAATTAAAAATTAAACAATAAAACTTCCGGATACAGATTGACTTTTCAGGTCGGCCGGAAGTTTTTTTTTACTCTGTCAGATATAAAAAATTACGCGAAGAACTGTTGAACATGACGAAAATATTTTTGCCATCAGTCACACAAATTGCTATTTGTGGGAGTAAACACCCGCTCTTCCAGACATGATGAAAACGCTAGATGTGTGGGGGTATACATAGATTTTATTTTAAAATAAATTCTTTATATCATCAAACATAGTTTAATCTTTTATTCCTTGAGTATTTTTTGTGCTTTTAATTCATCAACCCATTCACTAAGTAATCACCATGTAACCTGCAACATTTCAATTAATTGATTATCTTCTAATCTTAAAAAACTTTCAAAAGCAGTATTTTCAAACTGTTTTGCTTTAATTTTTTTTAACATCAAACCAGCCACAAGATTCTTAATCTGTGTATTATCAGGCTGCTCATAATAATATTTCATTTTTTCATCATAGATTGACTCTAGCAGTTGATTGCAAACTTTAATTTCACCTTTTAAGTAATTTAAAATAGCATATGAGAAAACAATGTTATCATTCAATTTATTGACCTTAAGATATTTAAAATAAATCAAATCAACTTTTTGTATAAAACGTTCTTTATCAATTAAGCCACGATAATACAGCATCACATAAAACTGAATCTGTTGAATATATCCGTTTTCCCATTTTTTATTTTTATTTTGTAATAATTGATATTTTCTTTCTATTTGTTCTATCTGTGATTTGTTATCATCAAAAGATTTTGAAAAATCTAATGAATTTTCAAGAAACCATATTTCATTTATATCAGTTTTTTTGCACCCGATAAAAACGGACAAAAAAGAAATTATAAATAAGAATAATAAAAATCTTTTCATTTTAAGTCTATCCTTCGTGTTGTATATTTATGGTAACATGTTTGAGAATCTTGTTTTAAAATAACAATAAATACC
>AUXO018017039.1_pt1 | contig 18876 bp, 20 predicted proteins | sample 768731 | NCBI WGS metagenome assembly AUXO01 (sample SAMN02715735, study PRJNA202380) | gut metagenome | biome: sheep rumen | host: Ovis aries | place: New Zealand: Palmerston North
CGAAGTGGCTCTCAAGCTCTAAAAAGGTGGCTCTGAAGAGTTGTAATATTCAGTAACCATGGGCCTCTAAAACACGGCTGATAATGGCTGGTCCAAAAGAGGAATGATCTACATAGGCATCCCCGATTACATAGACAAAATCCGCCTGATTCCATCCCCGCATTTTCATCTCTTTTTTGGTAATTGGTAAAAACATAGCTATCACCTTTCTAAATACATATCGTGACGATTATACTGAATCCCCTTAAGAAACACAACGCAAATTTTTATTTTTTTCATCACATCTGCTATAAAGAATGTTCTCGGACAAGGTTAAAAGACTAGGCAATCAAAACGAACGGCTTTTCGTTTCACCGAATAATTTGGTTTCATCCCTGCAAGATAGGGACCTTCCGGTGGGCGCTTAATAATGATCTTTTGAGGTTTTCTTTCTATGGCCGCCTGAACCAGCTGGATTTCATCCGAACAAGGGGTCTCAATTTGGTGAAGGACTTGAAGTTTCTTCTTGCTCTCCCCACTTTTCTTCTTTTCCGGATACATTGGATCTAGATAGATTAAGTCCGGCCGGTAAGACAATTTTTCCAAAAGTTCCTTACTGTCTCCTACCCTTAAAGTCATTCTTTTGGCAATTTCCTTTAAGTCAGGGTGACTCTTTGCTCGAATCAAAGCATCTCCCAAAAGCACTGCCGTTACCGGGTTGTGCTCATAAAGTTCCATGTGATAACCTCCTGCCGCTAAGAGAAAGGAATCTTCTCCCAGTCCTGCGGTGCAGTCCACTCCCCTTAATTCCCCTACCCGTTCTAAGGCTCCCTGATTGGCTACCTTTAAAAGAATTTCATGTTGCAGGTGGCCCTTGGTAATCCTAGGAAGGAGTCTGGTAAAATCCCCCTTTAGTTCCTGCTTTCCGGCAACAAAAGTAATGCCACTTTTATCAAAAACAAAGTATTTTGCAAACTTATCTTCCGGTAGTTTGGAAATGATTTCTGTTTCAAATTGTTCAGCCAGTCTTCTCGCTCGGTCTAAATCCACTTTTTTTCCTTGTACATAAATTCCTTGAATCATTCCTGCTCCTCTTCTCTATTTGACGAAAACACCTGCGCCGCCTTATAATATGCCTTATAAAAACGAAAGGACATACTTATGAACGTGCATCAGATATTATTTTCCATTTTATTTGCAATCCTGGGATTCTTTAGTATTCTCTATGGTATCCAGGTTTGGATAATTGCCTCCGGTTCCAGATTTTATTTGTTTTGGATCCTTCTTGGCCTTGCTTGCTTCCTGCTTGTCCTAGGATTTCCCCTCCATCTTTGGACTAAGATTCCTAAAATCTATCGAAGGATTTTCCTAATTCTTCTTGGACTCGGTGTATTCATTCTTGCAATCTTTGAAATCCTGGTGATTTCTGCCTTTTCTCAAAAAGAAGAACAGCACTTAGATTATCTGATTGTCCTTGGAGCCCAGGTAAGAAAATCCGGACCCAGTCAGGTACTTCGTTATCGACTAGATAAGGCCAAGGCTTACTTAGACAAAAACCCTGAAACCATCTGTATCGTATCCGGCGGCCAGGGACACAAGGAACCATTTCCAGAGGCAGACGGAATGTATCAATATTTGGTACAGTGCGGCATTGATCCAAGCCGGATTATTAAGGAGGATCAATCTAAAACCACCATTGAAAACATCCAATTTTCTAAAAAATTTATTCCCGATGGGGCCTCTGTGGGACTGGTTTCTAATAATTTCCATATGTTCCGGGCCTTGCAGATTGCTAAGAAATACGGGCTTCCACAAGCCAGTGGAATCTCCGCAGATTCTACCCCTTACTATCTTTTAAACAATATGATTCGGGAGTTTTTTGGGGAAGTGAAGTTTTTAACTCAGCTCCTAAGCGAATCATGGCATAGCTAATTTCCAACGTTAGAAAAAGTCCTCATTACGAGGACTTTTTTATAATTCATTCAAATAATAATCCCAGCTAGATGATCACACTCATGTTGTATAATCTGAGCAGTCCACCCTGAAAAATGCTGGTTATGTTTTTTCATCTCCTGGTCTTCAAATTCCACATCAATTTCCTGATATCTGGTTGTTGCTCTTACCCCCATCAGAGACAGACACCCCTCCTCTACCTGATAAGGTCCAGTCTTCCTTATAATGACAGGATTATACATAATCATGTTAGCAAAACCAATGTTTACAACGATAATGTTTTTATTCACACCGATCATATTTGCTGCCATACCAACGCAAGCATTTTCATTGGCTTTTAAGGTATCTAATAAATCTTTTGCTAGCTGTCTGTCTTCTTCACCGGCTGGCGTGGATTTGATTCGCAAAAAATTGACATCCCTTACGATGTTTCTAACCATCTACTACTTGCTTAACCCCTCATTCTTCACATAGTACTCAAGAAGATCAATGACATACGTTGGAGCATGTCTGTGATCCAGTTCCCAGTCTGTAACGGTCTGGTATGGAATCTTAAAGTATTCACAGAACTGTCTACGATTCATTCCTGTACTCTCTCTGATCTCCTTCACTCTCTGAGCCTTGTCCATATATTCACCTATTCCTTTCTTTGTTCAAAAAAATGCACCACTACTGCACTCACTTGCGTTGCGTACAGTTTACCATTTCTAACCTTCTGTTGCAATGCAAGGTGTGCCTAATAAATTTATTATTTTTTAAACGAATTATACAAAAAAATAGTTCTTGTCAAATCCTCTGCTTTTTCCACCGACCGCTCATATAATAAATGGAGCCAATGAGAAGAGGAGTAAAGCCTGCAATGGCGTCGCCATACAAAAATCCCAACCAACCCATTTTCAGATACAAACCAAAGAGAAGGGAAAATCCGATTCGGTTTACAATTCCATCCAGGATTGCCACTAGGAAGTTTAACTTATAGTTTCCGCTTCCATCAATCAACCCATTAAATGGAGCCCTACAAGAACTACTAATAAAAATAATCACCAGAACAGGAATCATGGCCATGGAGGCTTCTATTACCTCCTTGTCAGAAGTGAAGATTCCAAAGACAAAGTCCGGGAAAAAGATTAGCAGTAGGCTTAATACAAAATCAATGGCAAACACAAGAACAAAGGCAGTTTTCATGATTTTTGGAATCCGGTGATACTTTTTCGCACCGATGTTTTGACCCACCATGGTAGAACCAGACACATTAATGGCATTCCCGAAAAGATTGGTGATTACGTTAATCTTACTTTCAATGCCGGATACGGAGGATGCCAGGATTCCGTAGGAATTGATCCAGGAATCCACAAATAATTTGGAAAAGGTGACCGATGCGCTCTTTAAAGCCATAGGAAGTCCCAATTGTACAATGGATTTTATGGTCTTCTTTTCTGGTCGAAAACTTTCCCTGCTAAAGTCTAGGCCAAGTTCTTTTCTTTTTTTGTAAAGAAAGTATAGACCATAAATGCAAGAAAATCCCTGGCTAATAACCGTTGCCAGGGCCGCTCCCAGCGCAGACCAGTGGAAGATCAGAACAAATAAAAGGTCCAGGGATATATTTAATCCGGCAGCTATGGTAACAAATAGGAAGGGGTGCCTTGAATCCCCCATTCCCCTAAGGACCGCAGAGACTGCGTTATATCCGTAAATAAAAACCAGCCCCAAAGAGCTTATCCACATATAATCGGATGCCATCTTCCACGCCTCTTTTGGGGTATTCATCCAGTCAAGCATCGGCACCTGAATACAAAGACTTAAAATACTTAAGGATAAAGAAGCCATTAACAGAAAGAAAAAGAGGTTTCCCACTATTTTATGAATGGATTTTTTTCTTCCTGCCCCTACGTTTTGGGCAATGATGATTTGACCGGCATTGGAAAATCCCATAGCCATAAAGGTTAATAGGGAAAGAAGGTCTCCACCAATGGATACGGCGGAAAGACCATTTTTCCCGATGGCCTGGCCTACCACAACCATGTCTACTAATTGATAAATTGCCTGTAGCATATTGGAAAGGAAAAGTGGAACCGCAAAGACAAACATTTTTTTAGCCACACTTCCCTGGGAAAAATCCATTAACTTCACTTCTTGTTTTATCCGACTCATGTTCCCTCCCAACTTAAGTAAAAAGAAAAGCACCCTGACCTATTGGGACTAGGATGCTTCCGACTGAATGCAAATTCAATCAATAAACTATTTTACCTCTGCCTGTCCATATGGAAGAGACTCATTAAAGTTATGAGCATTCTCCATGGTAACTGCTGCGATTGCCTGAAGTGCCTCACGTGTAAAGAATGCCTGATGTGAAGTAAGAATCAGGTTAGGGAAACTTACTAAACGGGCAACAATGTCATTATCCAGCATATCTTCTGAATGATCTGTGTATACGTTCTCATCCTCACCTTCATATACATCAAGGGCTACCGCATGGAATTTATCTGCCTTAAGGGCTGCAATCAAGGCCTCTACATCAATTAAACCACCTCTTGAGGTGTTTACAAGCATTACATTATCCTTCATCATACCGATGGTCTCAGCATTGATTAAGTGATGGGTACCACCTTCTCCCATAATTAATGGTGCGTGAAGGGAAATCAAATCCGCTCTCTGAAGTAACTCTTCCTTGCTTACATAAGTAAGAAGACCATCCTCTTCTAACTTCTTGTTTGGATAAGCATCCCAGCCAAGAACGGTCATACCGTATCCCTTGCAGATTCTAGCCATACAAACACCGATACGGCCAGTTCCCATAATACCTGCTACCTTATTATGAAGATCGATACCAAGAAGTCCGGTAAGTGAGAAATTGTTGTCCTTTACCTTGTTATATGCCTTGTGAATTCGACGATTTGCAGCCTGGATAATTGTCATGGCATGCTCTGCTACTGCATATGGAGAATAAGCAGGAACACGAAGTACGGTCATACCATATTCCTTCGCTGCAGCTGAATCAACATTGTTAAATCCGGCACAACGTAAAAGAATTAACTTTACGCCACATGAATGTAAGGTCTCAATAACTGCACGTGGAGCCTCATCATTCACGAAGATACATACAGCATCAAAGCCTTCTGCTAAATGTGCAGTCTCTGGAGTGAGGCGGCTGCTGAAATACTTAATATCTACGTTATAAGCATCATCACCGCGATCCTTTGCTAACTCGCTAAAGAAGATGCGGTCGTAGTTCTTAGTTCCGAAGAAGGCAATCTTTAAGATCTCAGCCTTCTTATTCTTTGGGGACTCGTTAGCCAGAACCTCTGAAAGCTTTGCAAATGCTTCCTCTTCATCTGGACCTTCAATGGTAATATGAAGTGTCATACCCTTCTGAGCATTTAAGCGCATAATCTTAAGTACTTCTGTTCCTCTTGCTGTATTTTCCTCACATTGGATGGTTACTACGCTCTTAAACTCCTGACAAGCCTGAGCAATATGTGCTGCTGGTCTTGCGTGAATTCCATATGGATTTTTCACCTCATAATCTAAAGTCTTCATTCGAAATCTCCCTTCATTGTCTAGATCATTTATTAACTTTACTGATATCCCTACATCAGTAGATTTTCAAACCAAAACATAATTTACCACAGGAATTTTCTTGTTTCAAGTGGCTATCAAAAAAAATTGTATACAAAAAGCACAAGCAAAAAACCACTTCTTTTGACATTTTGTCAATGACCTTGGCTTTGCAATAGAAACTATGTACTTTTCCAGATACAACAAGGGTTTTCATGTATTTTTTCAGATACACTTCCCCTACTGAACCAGAATTTTAAAAACCGCTTTTTCCGGCATATTGTTCCTTGCGATATCCTGATAAGCATGCTTTAAATGCATTTTGGTAAAGCGATTCAGGTTCCCTACGGAAACAAGAATTTCATAACCTCGAAAATCAGTTTTCTCATTATGGAATTCTTTGTAACCTACCTTGGCCTGAATCTGGTTCCTCTTGTTGTAGTGGTCTATCTGCTCTAAAAGAGAGGTCATCACCGCTGAGGTCTTTCGTACCTCTCTGAAACGGTCCCCTCGCCGTCTGTTCTCTTGAATAATCCAAAGATCATCCAGGTAGGCCTGAATCCGATTGTTGTACTCCAATTTTTGCTCAGGCCCAAAGTTCCATTGGATTCTATTGCGGACTAGGACCCCTTGTAAAATCAATTCTTTTTCCCAATCCCGGATGGATTCTCCCCATTCCATCCGGTAGTCTTTTCCGTCTTCCCGGCGTCCCATAAAACTTTCTACTTCGTACTTCCCTTCTCTCTCTATAAAGGCAATATAGTATTCATAATAATAATGGTCTGCCTGAGTTTTGCTTCCTAATTCCTTCCCATGAAAGGATTGATAATTCTTTAAAATCACCCTCCGGTCCATATCACAATACCAGGTGGGTTCCATAAAGTATTGCTTGCCCACGTCATAAATTACCCTTTGATCCAGATGATCTATGCAAAAATCATAAAGAAGGTCTAGCCCCTCCATTTTCATAAAATATGGCTGAAATTCACTCATTGACATCCCCTCTCCTCCTATATCTTTTCACCAAAATAAAAAAACACCTCTCAACTGCTTTTATTATAGCAAGTAAGAGGTGTTAAATTCAAAGATTTCCCAACTATTTCATTTTACTTTAAGGTAGCTTTTGCTTCTTTTAAGTTGGCATAGGTCGACCCATTTTCTGCCTTACAAAATTCAAAGGTTCCCACGACTGTAATCGGAGTTCCTACTTCCGGCATTCGTTGTGGATACCCCACCGATTCCACCGGGGTAAATTGGAAGGGATAGGAACAACAAGCCGTACTATCCATTAGAAGGCAGGCATAATAATAGATTCCTGTCTTTTCATCTTGATAATAGGTAAAACTTCCATCTAGCTTAATCACCTGATCCAGATATTTCTCTGGTTCTCCTAAGATATTGTAAATCTGGGCGTAGGCATAACCCGGAGTCATTGTGGTTAAATCCAAATCCACCCCCGGAGTGGTACTTCCTATTGTTTCTAACGAATTCGTGGTCTCTGCTGCCTGCGTGGTTGTTTCTCCATTTTCTTTTGCAACTCTTGCCTTTAAAACATTGTCCACAGAATTCTTATTGGTTTGAAAACCACTTTCTTCTTTCTTTCCACAGGCCATAACTCCCAAACAAAGAGCCATAAAGGCCAGAATCAATAACTTTCCAACTCGTTTCATCAGCCTTTCCCTCCTATCCTACCAATGATTCGACATAAGAAAAATAGCACTACATCTACCGATACAATGGTAGAACCCACGGGAGTTCCCATTAAAATGGATGCAAGTATTCCAAATACCGCTCCAAGGACAGAGATCACTGCCGAGCAAATGGTTACTCCTTTAAAACTCTTAAAGAGACGCATAGCAGATAAAGCAGGAAAAATAATCAAGGCAGAAATCAAAAGGGATCCCACCAGATTCATAGATACCACAATAATCACTGCTATAATAATAGCAATCAGGGTATTATAGGTATTTACCTTAGTACCTGAAGCTTTTGCGAAGTCCTCATCGAAGGTCACATCAAAGATTTTATGATAAAAGAATATAAAAAACAATAAAACCAATACAGACAGGAGAATACAAAGAATCATATCTTCTTTCTTTAAAGTTAGGATGGATGTTGATCCAAACAAGGTAACACAAACATCTCCTGAAACATTGGGAGAAGTAGGCAAAATATTCATCAACATATAACCAAAAGCCAAGGAAGCCACAGAAATCATGGCGACTGCCGCATCTCCTTTAATCTTTGCATGATTTCCGGTTCTCAGCAATAGAACCGCAGCAAGTACGGTAACCGGTAGCATCAGGTAGGTAAAGCTGGTCATTTGCAAAACACTTGCGATTGCCATGGCTCCAAAGGCCACATGGGCTAGTCCGTCTCCAATAAAGGAATATCTTTTTAACACCAGGGTAACTCCCAGAAGAGAGGAACATAGGGCAATCAAAACACCTACCACTAAGGCATAACGTACAAAATCATATTGAAGGTACTCTTGTAATGTTTCAATCATCTTCCTCCTCCTTCAATGTCTGTAAAAAATCATTTCCCTGTTTACTGCTTTGATAATCCCTGGTAGGTCCAAAAAATAACTTCTTATCAATGTGAAGGATGTGACTCGAGTACTTCATAGCTGCATCCAGGTCATGAGAAATCATAATTATGGTAATTCCTAAGTGATTTAGATCTGCGATTAAGTCATACATCTCAAGGGTGACCTTGGGGTCAAGGCCAGTCACCGGCTCATCTAAAACAAGCATATCGTTGGCCGCGCACAGGGCTCTTGCCAGAAGGACTCTTTGCTTCTGTCCACCGGAAAGTTCCCGATAGGACTTATGCTTCAGTCCCCCTATATGCATCCGTTCCATATTAAGATCAGCTTGTTTTTTCTCTTCCTTCTTGTAAAAAGGTCGCAGACCCATCTTTCCTTGAAATCCAGATAAGACCACTTCCTCTACCGAGGCTGGAAAGTCCTTTTGTAGTTCTGTCTGCTGAGGCAGATATCCTATTTGATTTTTTTTTAGACCATCCCCATAGAGAATCCGGCCATTGATTGGTGGAATCAAACCTAAAATAGTCTTCATTAAGGTGGTTTTTCCCGAACCATTCTCTCCTACTACGCATAGATAATTTCCTTTTTCCACCTGAAAATGAATTTCTCCCAGAACAGGCTTTCCATCATAGCCTATAGAAAGATCCTTCGCTGATATGTATGACATCCTCACACCTCATTTCTCTAGTTCAGTGCTTTCTTTAATACCTCTAAATTCTTTTCCATCACAGAAAGATAGGTTGCTCCTTTTTTAACATCGGAAGATGTGGTTGCCTGCATAGAGTCCATCGTTAAGATTTCCTGATCCTTAGACTCAGTGTTTTCGGAAATCGTCTTTGCGATTTCCTCTGTTGATGACTCAATCTTTAAGATTGACTTCAAACCCAGCTCATCCACTTTTCCTGCAAGGAAGGTGATGGTTTCAAAACTGGCTTCTGACTCTGCCGAACAGCCGGTAAATGCTGCAAAATAATGAATCTTGTAATCATCCATCAGATATCGGAATGGGAAACGATCTCCAAAGAGAACGGTATCTAAACTTGCCTCTGAAACTGCACTTTCATATTTCTGATCTAAGGAAGTAAGCTTCTCCTGATAAGCCTTATAGTTCTTCTCATAGTCTGACTTATGTTCCTTATCTACCTCTCCTAAAACAGAAGAAATCTCACTACAGATTACCGCTGCATTCTTAAGAGATAACCATACATGCTCATCAATTTCCTCTTCCTCTTCTGCATCCTCATGATCGTGTTCACTTGCTTCTTCTGCATCCTCGTGATCATGATGGTCATGGTTATTCTCCATACCTTCCACAATCTCTTCCACCTTGGCCTCATCCCCCAAAACATCTACCAGGTTAATAACCTTCATATCCTTATTGCTTGCTTCTGCTAAAGCATTGTCTACCCAGCCATCTGATTCGCCACCAACATACACAAATACATCACAAGCTCCAACGGTAGCAATATCCTTAACGCTAGGCTGGTAACTATGAAGATCTACACCCTTATCTAAAAGCATGGTAATCTCTACATTATCATTCTCCCCAACAATTTCACGAACCCAATCATATTCCGGGAAGATTGTTGTTACTACTGAAATTTTGCCAGACTTTTTTGAACTACTCTTACTTGCTGTTCCACAACCGGCCATAAGTCCCATGGCTAAAACAAGGGATAAACCACTACAAATTAACTTTCTCATTATTGAAACCTCCATTTATTCTTCTTAATCTTTCACTAGCAACCGATGAATCAATCATGGTTTCAATTATTTAATCGGATTTTTTGGCTGATCAGCGAAGTCCTACACAGGCACTCATCCTTTTCTATTTTAAAATATAGAAAACCTAAAATTAATAAAAAGGGGATAATCACGCCTGTTAAGCCTTCCCTTAACTTTTCTAAATTTCGCATACACTGATGTAAGATGGAACAAATGGGACAGTGGTCCCCTCTACAATCATGTTCCAAATGTTTTGCAATAAAAAAAGCCGAAAACAGCATCACCAGAAGGATTACTGTTGCAAGAATCGCAGCCACCAGTTTTTTCTTTTTCATCTTTCCACCGATACTCCTTTCCATAAATCCCTACTATTCTACCTTCTATTCCCTACCCTGTCAATATGCAAATGATTTGCATATTTCTCTTAAATTTAGAAAAAAAATAACGACCAGTTCCGCACTGATCGTTATTCGTTAAGCTTCAATTACCTTCCAAGTGCCCCCTCTTTTTCCACCATATGGAACCGGATTTGCAATGGAATAAAATCGAACCGTCTCACTGTCATCGGTGACAGCGTAGCAAAAATCATTTAATTGATAGGCCTCATAAACTTGTTCATTTGTCAGTGAGCTACTTGCACTTTCACCTAGGTACTGAATTTTCATGATTGCTACCCTTTCTCAAACATTTTTTCTTATAGACAATATGTGTGTCATTATACCAAAAAAAGCCAATAAATAAAAGGAGTTTTTCTACTTCAATTCCCGAAAGGCTTGTCCCCTCTTGAGTAAAAAAAATACCCCTGCTAAAGAATCCTAGCAGAGATATCAGATTGAGTGTATTTCTTAGGTTTATGCGGATTTCTCCACCTTATTTAAAAGTTCCAGCTCTTCTCTGGTTTCTTTTAATAAGGTCTCACAATCTAAGACGTCCTCATCTGCATAGAGTGTAGTCATGTCTGTTTCCTCCTGTTGTATACACATCGTTCCCTATCTTAACTCAAAACAAATGATTTGACAAGCCTAAATCTGCAGTGGACTTTCCTCAATAAACATTCCCGTTAATTTTGGAACAGAAAACCGTTCTATAAATTTTTGGCATTTGCAAAGAAAGAGATAAAAGACGTGAAATCCCTGACTGGAAAGAGATTCATAATTTCCCTGGCCCTTAGCTAAAATAATATCTGCCTGGTCAATGACTTTTTTAGAAGACTCTGATAAAACAGAATAAACCGTACCTGTAATCGCTTTCTCATTGGTTAAGAGAGTATCGGCGTACCGGTCAATTCCAACGTCGTAAGCATCCTCAAGGGTTGCATCATTGAGTGCCTCTTCTCCCCTTACCATAACCGAAATATGCAGCTTAGGGAATCTCTCCTTAATCACTTTAAGAAGCAGTTTATCAAAGACAATTTCCCCACAATTATCTGTAATTAATAAAAAGTTGTTGGCCTCTTTTAATTGAAGAGCAAAGGATTCGTAGGTTTCCCAATCTTCCTTGGAAAAAACACCTTGATCAAATAGTTTTAAAAAAACTGAATCGTCTACATCCTTCATGGCACCAAAGTCAATGTAATTACCAATTCGGCTATATAAGATTGCCCTAGCCAAGGGATCTTCTGACTCAAAAATCTTCTTTCTGATACTTTCCTCCATGGAAAGAGCCAAGTCATTATATTGCTTCTTAATCGGCTTCCAATCTTTTTCTACAATTCCATACTTGGCATATAGCTTTTTGAAAAAATAAATCATATAAGGAGCAGATACCTGGTCATCCCTTTCCTCTAGCAATTTACGAACCTCTTTTAAAAAGTCCTCGTTCTCTGACTTACTTCTTTCCTTCTGATACAAACATTCTTCGCAAAATGGAGAAATGCGCATATGTCTCATTCCTTTCTCTAATTCAATTCTCCCATTATAATACAAAAATCCAAAAAGGAACAGAAAAAATGTCCCTGAAAGAACGTTCTTTCAGGGACATCATTCTAATTCATAATGAACTATGTATTATTTTACAACATAAGAAGCAGGCTTAGAAGCCTTGATTAACTTCTTGTAAGCTTTCTTTTTCTTACTTGGTACCTTGAATGTAATCTTCTTACCTTTCTTGGTAGTAAATGCATTCTTACCAATCTTCTTTAACTTCTTAGACTTGATTGTTACCTTTGTAAGCTTCTTGCTATTTGCAAATGCATTCTTACCAATCTGAGTTAAAACAGTAGACTTAATGTTAACACTCTTCACCTTCTTACAATTAGCAAATGCATTAGCACCAATCGTCTTTACATTCTTACCGATGGTAACCTTTGTAAACTTCTTGTTACCCTTAAATGCCTTAGCACCTACTGCGGTAACCTTATACTTAACGCCGCCAATCTTTACAGTGGAAGCAATGCCACATGACTTTAAGCTCTTCTTCTTTAAACCAACAACAGAAACCGTACCAACCTTCTTTCCATCGGTTGTACCCTGCTTCGTTACCTTGTAGATAAACTTAGAATCCTTAATCTTCTTACCAACAGCCGGACCATTAACATTAACATAACCAGCATTTGGCTCCTTCGCACTGAAGCTAAAGTCAACCTGATACTTTTCTACATCTGCAGTAGGATCCGCTACTAAATCAACCTTTGCACCAGTTACTACACTACCCTTAACTTCATAATCTCTACTCTTTTCGGCAGCATTACCAGTGAGTGAACTATCAATCTTAACACTTAATATATTATCTTCCTTAAAATCCCTGTATGTTTCTTCGGTCTGACCAGTCATATACTTAATCTGATTATCAATTTTCTTAAGAAGGGAAGTCTTGGTATTGGCAACGCTTGTTGCTAATGCACTCTGATCTTCAACAAAGTTTGCAAGAATTGCCTGCACACCATTCGCAATGGTATCTGCATTCGTAGTTACATTCTTTAAAGTATCTACTGCAATCGAAGTGATATCATTCTCTGTTACTGCAAATGAATAGGTATCACCTGAAACTGTCGTATACTTATCATATACAGGATCAATGACAAGACCAACCATCGATACAATATCCTTAGACTTTGCTACCGCAAACTTAGCAAGGTCTGCTGTAGTTCCTGTAGAACCCATAACCTTATCGCATGCTGATAAAACAGTAGTAATTATGGTATATTCTTTCATAACTTCTGAATAGCTGCTACTTTCAGGATCCATGCTATCAAGAGAAGACTTCATCTTTTTTGCCTGATCTGCAAGAGCACCATAAACTGTACCTAACACATCAATCTTTACTTCAGAAAGAGCAACCGGAAGAAGAGAGGTCTGAAGGCTTGATGAGCTTACGTTTAAGTAGCCTGCAAGGAACTGCATTACCTTTTCTACATCTAAAACAATCTTTCCATCTGTAGCAGAAATTTCTGTGATTACAGAAGGTGTATTACCATATAAAGATGCACTTAATGTTAAAGTATAGTTATTGCAATCCTTATACTGTCCAGCTGCTGTAATTTCAACCTGCGCAGTATTATTGATATATAAGGCACCATCTTTCATGGTACCAAGGCCCTTACCAGCAAGGAATTCTAAATATGCCTTACCAGCCTTAGAATTCTTCTCATAGTTCTTTGCAATTACTGCCTTGCTACTTTCAGAGTATCCAGCCTGTGCCTCTTCTAATGTTTGTACATAGAAATAGAAACCTTCACCGTTCTCTAACTCCTTGTAATCAATATAATACTCGGTGTCTGCAACTTCTTCTTTTAGACTAATTAATGTTCTTACAAGCATTCTTGATAAATACTCGTATCTTGCACCATTGTTTCTGGTAGCTGTAAACTTAATGCCACCAGATACTGTTACATCAGTCATATCATAGAGTGTTAAGATTCTCTGACTGATTGTTGTCTTTTCTGCTGCCTGAACTGGCTGTGGGTTTGTTACAAAACCAGTCTGGCAAATCATCACTGATGATAAGGCAATTACGCCCGCCTTTTTTAGTTTTTCTTTCAATCTCATAAGTATTCCTCCTCGTATACTATCTTTTTGATACAATAAATGTACCTTGATTACTTAATGAAAATTGTTACTATCAGCTCAAATATATCACAATTTCAACACAGAATCAACACTTTCTTTATTATTTCTTATCATTTTCCTTAAAATTTCATGTTATTCCGATAATTTTCGTCTATTTTTTACAGCGATGGTTTTAATTTCCCCATTCATAAAAAAAACGGTAAGTAACCCACGTTATGTTCACTTACCATTTCTTTCCAATTGTAATTCTCAACTTATTTTTTTAAAAGCACCCTATCATCGCTTTCAGCTATTACATCATACCCTATACTACTTAAATATTCTTTTCCCGCAACATAATCAGAATTAATCACGATCCAATTCACACCATATTTGTTAAGCAAATCGCCAGCGTTCTCAACATTCCTGTTACCATTAACAAAATTACACAAAGCTATTCTATCTTCAGCCTCATCTTCCTTCCCACGATACATAAATAAGTCCAAAATATACTGATATCTAGATACGATCAATTCAATATCACTATACTCCTGTCTTAAAGTTGTTGCTGCATAATCACAACAAAGTACCGTTTTATCTTTACTTTCTGATATGGACTTACCGAATTCAAGAACATCTGCCGTAATTCTCTCTTTATTCTCTGCCCTGACAAAATTGTTCTCTGAAGTAAACATATATCTTCCGGAAAAAATAATACAGAAGAATAGAACTATACCGGCCAAACTATATATTTTTTTCTTCTCAGCAAGAAGCCCAATTGAATAGGCTAATGCAAAATCAACCGGAATCAACCAAAACACCCTCCAAAAGGACGGAACCATAGTCAGATGTTTTGCAAGAATCGGTGCCATGATTGGATTCCAAACTCCAATCAGTAGTACGAATGGAGTATACACACATAGTATTTTAGCTTTGCTATTACCCTTATATAAAATCAATACCACACAAGCTATGTATAATAAAAGGTATCCCTTTCCATCTCCAAAAAAGGACAACAATGTTGTTACCAGAAAATCATCAGGAATTGCAGAGGCCGCTTCCATTTGACCGCCATTTCCTTTCGTCCTAAGAAATATCATCAAGGAATAAAATGCGATCGTAAAGGCTGCCGGAACGCTACATAATACATATTTCCATTCCCTTTTACAAATTACTACCACTACAATCATAAATAGCATCTGAAAACCAACAACATACATACTCGTTGGATTTAGGGCAATTCCAGATAGCATTAATAATAAGAGCAAGGTACCCAATTCCATCGAGGATTTCTTGTTCAACGGTCCCCCATCGCTTTTTTCCGGTTTATAGGAATAACGGAGAATCACTGCTAACACCAATGGAAGTACCACATGTAAATACACTGCCTTCCCTTGCCATAACCTAGAAAGTAGGAAACTACCTTTCGAGTAAACTGCATATCCTCCCCAGACATAAAAAATTTGCAATACACATACAAAAATATAATTTCTATGTCCGTCTTCAAACAATTCTTCCCCTAAACACAACTCGGCAGAAATAGATATCATCAACAAAACGATTGGCATTATATAATGACATAGAACAGTGGGTTTAATCAAGCATAGTCTACACAAAAAAGCCAAATAACTTTCCCAGATTTGAAAATCATACATTGGTACGGTTCCTAAATTGTTATTTCCAAAACTACTGTCATAGAGATTCAAAGACTCTGATTTAGAAAATAATAGGACGTTACTAACATAAAAAGAATCATCTGCATCTGAACGATAGAATAGGACCAGTTGAAGACACTCATATATAAGGATGATAGCCAGAACCAAATGATACCATTTCATACCTGCCGGTTTAGAAAGCAGATTATCTTTATTTTTAATTAAATTTTTTATACCTACTAAAGACAACACGCTAACTACAAGTGCCGAAGAGGCAACAAATACTTTCATCGGAAAATGAAAGGCAACCATCCACCAACATAAAAGTTCTATGATCGCAAGATGTAAAACAAATCCAATCGAAATATAATTTATCAGTTTTCCATTCTTATATACTTTCCATATAGATAAGCCTGAAAGTAACAGGACAACCATATATAGGATAAAAAATATTATTTCCACAAACTTTCCCTCATCATCAAAATATTATATTTTACGGACTGCATTATACCCTTTTATCCTTAAATACAAATTGCTGTTGAATATAATAACTGACAAAAAACAGTATTGTATCAATTACAACCTTGACAAGCCATTCCGGAGTCAAATGAATGACAAGACAACATAAGGATACGAAAGACGCACTAAGCGTCATTTGTATAATAGCAAGTATAAAATACTTTAAAGCAGCCTTGTAAACATTCGATTTACTCTTGAAAACAATTTTATAATTAATACTATAATTATATGTTGCTGAAACCACTCTAGCGATAACGGTACATATAATAATATAGTGTTCTTTCCCTCTTAAAAAATGACATAATAAGGCAAACAAACCAATATCGATCAAACATGATGATACGGAAGCAAAAATATATTTAATAAATTTAATTAATAAAATCTTATAAATTTTCCAAGAATCCACCACGGGATTAAAATGGGTCTGATGATTTTCTTTCGAATCATATATTGTCTGTATCTTCACCTCTTCGATTGGATATCGGCCGACAGACTCTAATAACATATTCATCTCAAACTCGAATCTTTCTCCCTGTACATCCAAAAGTTCTTTAACAAAATGAATTGGTATACCCCTAAGACCAGTCTGTGTATCACTTACATGCAGCCCGGAAGCATAACCTAGCACCTTCATAGTAAGCTTATTACCAAAGGAACTTTTCCAAGGAATCTCTTCCGAATCAAAGGATCTTACTCCAAGGATCAATGAATCCCTATGTTCCAACAATGACTCCTTAACAGCACATATACATTCCGGTGAATGTTGACCGTCTGAATCCGCAGTAACAAGGCCGACAGCCTCCGGATACTCTTGCAAAACATAGGCAAACGCTGTTTTAAGAGCCCTTCCCTTTCCACAATTGCTTTCATGACGTAATATAATGCCATTACCGGATATTAATTTATCCGCTTTGGCAAAAATCTCATCATAATCACTACCACTACCATCGTTAACGATCACAATCGGACCTAACTTACTTTCCTTTAGTTTTTCTAGTAATCCCAGCATTCTTATATCTGGTTCATAAGCTGGTATAATTATCGGTATCATTTAATATCCTCCACCCCAATTTGACAGAATTAACCAAGGGTAATTCTACCACATATTAGTGGAAAACGAAAGGGACAGCATAAAAAGTGTCCAAAAAATAATGGCCGGCAGAAAAATCAATCTCCACCGACCATCTAGAATTTGTGCGATGATCCGATTTGTCATACCCTATTTCTGTGCTTTATCGCAGTAACAATCCATAAAATAGTTAGAGCCACCAAAACAAGGATCCAAATAAACCAAAGAGAAACATAATCTCCTAAAGAACTAAGTCCCGGCATCATGTCCCCATTCCTATCAATGCTGTTGGAATGAAACAGCCATATAAAAGAAAAAACCACGGTTAGAACTTGAACAATAACTGTAATGGTGACGCTCTGTTTATATGGAATTAAAAATTCCGTTTTGTATCCTTTGAACGCTCTCGAACAGATTGTAGTGATAACAATTGAAATAACTCCCAAAATCAAAATCTCACTCAAGGAACCATCCGTAAACGACGGAGAACCCGTGTATCTCACCGATAACCCTGAGCATATAAGACCGGCATCAAATGCCGTTACAAACAAAAGCAACAATCCAATATTAAGAAATATCCGCTTTAACTTCATCCTTTTATTCCTCCCACCTTTATTGTATCATTTTTTTAGTGATAATAGCCATTATTTTATACATTTTTAAATGGAGAAATCCCCGAAAAACAGCAGATTCGCCGGCATCCTTTCGGACACCGGCGAATCCTTAAAGTGAAAATCTTATAAAAAAGATTTGTTATCACTTGACTGTTATTTTAACTTTCTTCATAAGCCCATTGATTGAATATACATAAATAGTACATGTACCTTTCTTAATACCCTTAATCTTGCCACTCTCACTTACTGTCGCAATGCTTGTATCCGATGATTTGTATCTAATCTTCGCACCATATTTCTTTGGTAAGTGTTTCTTGTTCTTATTGCTGAGTGTCACCTTTGCTTTTATCTTAGAAGCCTTACCTATATTAAGTGTTACAGATTTAGCACTCTTTATTGTGAGTTTCTCAGGATTAGAATACTTAGTATTCTGTTTGCCGGCAACGTTTGCTATTATAGATTTTCCAACTACTGTCTTCTTTCCATTAACAGTCCTGTAAGCTACTACATAAATTTTATAACTCTTCTTAAGATTAAGTGCTTTTTCATTAAACTTCTTAATACTTACTTTCGTTTTTCCACTCTTTACTGTAACCGTTGCCGTCTCCGGAAATGATTTTCCGATATACTGTACAAACACTCCATACTCCTCAGCATCTTTTACTGCCCCCCATGAAATATCGAGTTTCTTTCCGGTCTGACTTACTTTAAGTTTAGCACTAAGAGAAACGGCATTTGCCTCCTTTGCCTTAGACTCTGCAAGCTTCTCTGCGGCTGCTTTGGCAGCTGCCGCATCTGCCGCCGCCTTTTCTTCTCTGGTCAGCTGATCATTGGTCTTTACTGCATTGAGTGCTACCTTAGCCGCTTCAAGTTCCTTGATCGCATCATCAGAGGTCATGGCCGCATCAATTGCTTTATCACCGGCTTTCTTTGCTGCCTCAAGTTCCTTCTGTTGAGCTTCACGATAGTCTGATTTGTTTTTTGAATCATATACATCTTCCAGACGATCTTTTGCGTTATTCTTTGCTGCTGCAAGCTTCTCTGCTTCTGCTTTTGCTGCTGCGGAATTAATGTTTGCTTTATCTACCGCTTCATTTAATGCCTCAACCGCATCTTCGATTGCTTTTGCTGCTTCATTCTTCTCAACTGCAGTCGCAGTTTCAGAAAGCTCATTCGCTCCCTTAACCGCCAAATCTACTGCTTCTTTTGCATCTGCGATTGCTTGCTTGTCACTCGCTGATACATATTCATTTGAAACTGCTTCATTTGCTGC